>CERI01117459.1_pt1 | contig 18386 bp, 17 predicted proteins | sample 350261 | NCBI WGS metagenome assembly CERI01 (sample SAMEA2620979, study PRJEB7988) | marine metagenome | isolation source: saline water (ENVO:00002010), including
TTCAAAGTCAATAGAGACACTTTTGCTTTCAATATTCGGTCAATTATATATGTATTTATAGTAATTTTCTTTTGGGTAATTTCAGCTCCATCAATCAGGTTTGGAATAGGGATATTTTTAACTCTCTTAACATCTATTGCATTTATGTATCAAAAATTAAGAATAAAGTCATTAAAATTGGTATTCGACAATCAATATTTGCTTACATTACTACTATTAACAACTATCTTCTTTACGCCTCTTTTAGAAAATTACTTTAAATATCAGTACCAATTAAAAGTCATTCCTATACCTCAAATCGAATATGTCAAAAAAGATAATTCATGGGGTGTTCAAGTACAGAGGGAAGAGAAATTTAATGGAGAAAAGCACTTTTGTTGGATAAATAAATTATGCACTCCTCCATTTCCAGAAGGAAATATTTCTGAAAAAAACCTTAATAACTATAGAGTATTTATTTCAAAATAAAAAAAGATTAACATAAACTTAAAAAAAAGAAATAATACACTTTAATTATGGGCACCTTATCTATAGCAAGTACCGAAAACCAGCATGTAGTAATTAAATTATACGAAAGCTTTCTTATATATCTTGAACAAATAAATAAAGTTTTAATAAATCTTGTAAATAAAAGCATTTTGATTAGATTAGAAAATTTATTAAGCAGTGATTGAAAAACCCAAGGTTTTCCTTAATAAAATTCAAGAAGATTGGATTGTAGACAGACTGAGAGAAGAGTGGTATTCGGGCAACACTCATGTATCAACATTATTTAAATCCAGAGCAAACATTGTTTGGATAATTGCTCCATGGGGTTGGAGGAAGCTTAATGCAAATCTTTTGAAAAAAAAGAAAGTAATTTGTACCATTCACCACATTGATGAATCAAAATTTAACGAAGAAGAACATAAAGAATTTAATGAAAGAGATATTTTTGTAGATGCATACCATGTTGTGTCACTTAAAACACTTAATCAAGTACAAAAGCTGACGAACAAAAAAATTTTTTATATACCTTTCTGGGTTAACTTTGATATCTGGTTCCCCAAAAATGATAAAAAGAAACTAAAATCACAATATGGATTAAATGATTCAAGTTTTCTAATAGGATCTTTTCAGCGTGACTCTGAAGGAAAAAATGTTAACTTGCCAAAACTCTCAAAGGGTCCGGATCGCTTCCTTGAAATAGTTAAAAATTTAAATCAAAAAAAAGATATTACCGTTGTATTAACTGGAAGAAGACGAAATTATCTAAAAAATGAGCTTCAAAAAGAAGGAGTTAAATTCAAAATATTTGAGATGATTAATTTTTCATCTTTAAATGACCTGTACAACTGTTTAGACCTTTACATAGTTGCTTCAAGATACGAAGGTGGCCCTCAATCAATATTGGAATGTGCAGCAACCAAAACTCCTATAATTTCAACGAATGTAGGAATATCATCTGAAATTCTTGAACCTAAGTCTATTTTTGAGATGAACAGCTATGCCTCAGCTGAGCCTGACGTAGATTATGCGTATAGAAAAGTTTTAGAATTGTCAATGAACAAAATTTATCCAAAATTTGATTCTATGTTTAATGAAGTTGTCAACATTTAGGTCTCATTCACAAACAATTATGTAAATAGAATTTCCACTGAATATACTATATGAAGGAGGTTTTAAAATTTGAATAATAACATTAAAAAAGTTAAGATATTTATTTCAGATTTATTCAAAGTTATAAAACTTGTAAAAGTTAGTAAAAAAAAGATATTTATATTAAAGATTTCTCTTGCAAATAATTTGATAGTATTTTTTGACATACTTACGATTCTGTTCTTTTCTAAAATCTTTACAACAACAGAAATAGATATTCCTTTGCTAAATAATTTTTTTGAGTACGAGATATTTTTACCGGTGTGCATTTTTCTAAGATTTTTCTTTTTGTACTACGAACGAGTCACGATAACTAAATTTCAATACAAAGTAGAACAAACCTTAAGAGAAGATTTATTATTAAAAATTTTTGAGAATGGAAGTTTCTCAATATCTGATGCGTATTTCTACATAAATGAATTAAGTAGACAGGTTGCATCATTTTTCTCAACATTTTCAATCTTCTTTGGAAGCTTGATACAGTTATTATTATTTTCGACCTATTTAATTTTTACAGAATTTAATGCTGTACTTTATTTTTTAGTTGGTTTTTTAATACTTGTTATTCCAACTACATACTTAACAAAACAAGGAAGAAAATATGCGCATATTACCTATGTGCAATTCCAAAAAATAAGTGGAGATATTGAAAAAATTCTAGAGAATATGTATTTGATTAAAATATCTAAAAAAGTAAATTCCGAGCTTGGTTTATTTTCAGAAAATCTAAGAATACTATACTCTTCTAGAATTCAGGACGTAAAAGTGGGGACTTTGAATAATCTTTTGCCAAATTTCTCTACATTATTTTTACTATCTTTTTTACTTACATTTACAGCAATCAAAGAATTTCTTACATTGGATTTTATAGCTATTTTATTGAGAATGTTTCAGGCCTTGGGTAATTTGAATAAAAATATTCATATGGTTTCTGCTTACCATGTTTATCTTGAAAAACTTTATAATGTTGAAGAACTTGACCAAAAAATAAATCATAAAAATTATATAATCGATAAAAGTGCAAATTCAGTTGTAGAGTTTAAAAATGTAACCTTTCAATATTTTAATGCTGAAAGCCCTACTTTTGAGAAACTGAATCTTCATATCCAAAAAAATAAACATACTGTACTGACTGGTCCTAACGGTTCGGGAAAAAGTACATTAATCGGATTAGCTTCCGGCAATCTTTTTCCAACAAAAGGGAATATCATTTCTAAAACCAGTAAAATTGGTTATGTCGGTTCAACACCACTAATAATCAAATCCTCACTAAAAGAAAATATTTTATATGGAAACTCTAAAAATATTACTGAAGATGATATGCTGAAAATTTTAACAAATTTAGAACTTTACAGTAATCCAAACGAATTAAATCTCGATCAACAAATAAGTAATAAAAGTCTTTCTACTGGGCAAATGCAGAAGATTTCATTTGCAAGAGCTGTTTTAGGGGAAAAGGAATTGTTAATTTTAGACGAGTCTACAGCAAACCTTGATACTGAGTCAAAACAAAAAATATACACACTACTAAGCGAATTAGAATTAACTATTCTAAATTCAACTCATCTAGATTTAGATGAAATGCCACATGATATACATCTAAACATAGATACAACCGGTAAGAGTAAGACTATTGTAGAACTGAGTCAGTAGTTAAATAATTGAAATGAAAAAAATACTAATCTTACATAATAAGTATCGAGAAATCGGAGGAGAGGATATTGCAGTTCAAAATGAAATAAAATTTCTACAAAAATTTTATGAAGTAGATGTTTTATATTTCGAAAATAGTTATAAAAACTTTTTTGCTGCTGTTTTAACTTTGCTGTTTGTCAATAATAGTTTTAGCAATAAAAAAATTAAGAGAAAAATTATAAATTTTCAACCAGACCTTGTTTACATTCACAATACTTGGTTTATGCTATCGCTTGGTTTCATAAATAAGATTAAAAAAGAGCAAATACCTGTATTATTCAAACTTCACAATTTCAGATATAGTTGCACAAACACTTTCAGTTTAAAAAAACATCTCGACGGAAAAATGTTTTGTCGTGCTTGTGGAAAATCACTTAATAAAAAATCATTTTTTAATAAATACTATCAATCGTCATATATTAAGTCTTTATTTGTAATTTTACATAGTAGAAAGTTGTTGAAAATTTTAACCTCTAATGAACACAAGATCAGTTTACTTACAGAATTTCACAAATCTAAACTTATATCTTTGGGTGTTTATGAAAGTAATATAAAAATTATACCTAATCCAATCAAATTTAAAAAAAATATATCTAAAAAATGGTCTAAAGAACTTATTTATGCTGGAAGAATTTCTGAAGAAAAAGGCTTAAGAGAATTGATTAATACTTTTGAGTCATCTGGAATTAAAGATTACACACTTAAAATAATAGGTGACGGTCCATTATTTAAAAAGCTTCAAAGAAATAGGTACCAAAACACTAAATTATTGGGGAGACTTGATAATGAAACTACATTAAAGCATATAAGGAATAGCTCTATTGTTGTCACTACTACTAAGCTATATGAAGGACAACCTACAATTCTCTCAGAGGCATCGTCACTAGGAATACCTTCTATTTTTCCTATTACTGGAGGCATTGAAGAGTTTTTTCCAAAAAATTATGAATATTCTTTTGTACAGTTTGATTATGAAAATTTGGCTGAAAAAATTAAATTATTAATTTCATCAGAAAACAAGGATGAAGTCGGTGCAAGGAATTATGAATTTCTTAAAAAAAAGCTTGAGGAAAGCCAACTGAAAAGTAACTTTGAAGAAATCTTTTGATCGATGGTAATGAAAGCTAACACGCCTCTTGTCTCAGTATTAATTTCTGTTCACAATGATGAAAAGAACATAAGAAATGCGATTAAAAGTATTCTTGATCAAACTTATGAAAATATCGAAATATTAATAGTTGATGATGCATCAACAGATAACTCATTAAACGAAATCAATGCCACCATAAGGGGTCAAAAAAAGGTTATGTGTTATCAGAATGAAGAGAATATCGGATTAACCAAAAACTTAAATTTTCTTATTAAAAATTCAGAAGGAGAATTAATTGCAAGGCAGGATTCAGATGATACAAGTCATCCACAAAGAATTGAAAAGCAAGTCAACCATCTACTAGACAACAAGTTAGATGCAAGTACAACAAGGTCTACAAATTTACAAAATGGAAAAAAAATCCCTGGACTCTCTTTTTATTTACCTAAAAAATTAATTATGAGATATAAAAACCCTTTTATTCATGGCACACTACTTATAAAGAAGTCAGTCCTTGACAGTGTAAATTGCTACAACGAAAACTATTATTATTCACAAGATTATTTTCTCTTTGCACAGCTTCTTAAAAATAATTTTAATGTAAAAACTTTGAATGAATCACTTTATAATCTCAACACAAAAAATAACATATCTACAAACTACAAAAATGAGCAAATGGAATATTCTATAAAAGTAAAAGAATATTGGAAGTCTAACAAATTATGAAAGTTGCAATTTCTTCAAAGTATATTGACGAGCCATTTGGAGGTGGCAATTTATTTATTAAAAATTTAACTACATTCTTAAAGAATAATGGACATACTGTAACACATAGCCTAAAAAATAAAAGTATCGATATTATCCTTATTATTAATCCTTTATTAAGCTCTCAAACCTCTGCTTTTAGTGTATTTGAAGCTGTGTACTATAAAACCTTTATTAACAAAACAACTAAATTAGTTCACAGGGTAAATGAGTGTGATGAAAGAAAAAATACAAAAAATGTGAATAGTTTTTTGATAAGTATCAATAAATATATGGATTCAACAATTTATGTAAGTACATGGTTAAAAGAATTATTTTTAAATTTAGGTGCTAATAGGAATAATGCTGAAGTTATTTTAAGTGGTGCAGATGAGAGTGTTTTTTATAGTAAATCCTCACAAAATACAAGCTCTAAAGTAAAGTTAGTTACCCACCATTGGAGCTCTCATGAAAATAAAGGTTATCAACAATATAAATTAATAGATGAATTACTAGATGATAAAAATTGGAGTGAAAAATTTAGTTTTGCCTTTATTGGAAATATAAATAAAAATTATAATTTCAAAAATATTCAAACCTTTCCACCTCTTAATGAATTAGATTTAGCAAAAAAGCTAAACACTTTTGATGGGTATGTAACAGCTTCAATTAACGAACCATCTGGTAACCACCACATCGAAGCTGCTTTATCTGGTTTGCCAATACTTTATATTGACAGTGGGGGAATTCCAGAATACTGCGATGGCTACGGTTTAGAGTTTAGTAAGGAAAACTTTATAGAAAAATTAGATGAATTTTTACTTAATATAAATAGTTATAAATATAAAATTTCCTCATACCCGCATAATTCTTCGAAGATGAATAATGAGTATTTAGCTCTATTCAATAAATTACTCTTAAGAAATGATGATAATGATTTTAAGAATAACAAGAAAAAACAACTCTTATTACTTTTTTTAATTTATAGACACAAAATTCAAAAATTTTTAAAAACAATATTGAACAATTTCCAGTATCATTTGGGTATATCGAAATGATAGGAAATAAAACATCTCAACTAATTGTTAAGTCTATTACAGTAAGTTTATTATTCATGCTGTCAATCTTTTCCAGATCTTTTATTGGGATTTATATATTCGACTACAGAATAGGGGAGTATTTAGTACTTTTTGCATTTCTTTTTTCTCTAATAATAATTATTAAGTCCCAGTACTTTAAAGCACTAATCTCTAATAAATTATATATTTTTCATATTTTGTTGATTATAAATTTTTTTGTAAGCTTAGTTTATTACCAAGCTAACTTTCGTGATACATATATCTTTAAAGCAAGTTCTTATATTTGGGCTATAGGGTTTATTTATATAGGTTTTATTATTAAGAATTTTTTTAACATAGAATCAAAATATTTTAGTTTAATTATGGTCTTGTTACCTGTCATATATATTCTTCAAACTGGATATTTTTTTGAATTAACTGTTATTTATCCATTTGATGTTTTAGAAGGATATTCGGAAGATACTCTTTTAAATTTTTTTATAAACTATTCAGATAAGTTTGAGACTTACAAAGGCACAGACTTACTCTTATTTTTTGTAATATTAACTTTTATTTTGAATAGAAGTAGCTTATACAATAGATCAAAATACACATTAATGTATTTTGCATGCATCTCTGCATTATTTTTACCTCTTTTTCTAAAAATTAGTCGAGCTGCCGCTATTTGCGCTGTCCTCTATGTAGTAATAGAAGGGTACACGACATATAAAATTGATAAAGTAAAACTACAAAAACTGATACTTATAGCAGCTACTTCTTTTGTAATATTGAATCTATCAATTGCTAATTTAACAGATAAAGACTTTATAGACTTTGATCTCGCAAGCAATTTTGACGATATATCTGAAGGTCAAGAGATTACACAAGAGGCTTTTTTAAAAATTGTAGATGGGAGAGTTTACTCTTCTGATGGAAATTTAAACTGGAGACTGCAAATTTGGCAGGATGTAATTGATTACTCTGTCAGTAATTCTACAATTTTTTTTGGATCTGGGTATCAAGAGATAATTCCAGCTATGCAAATAGAAGGTAGAGCCGGCTCAGATGGGCTAAATGAAAATGTCCATAATTTTTTAATTAACATCTACGCTAGAGGTGGCTTGCTACAACTTGGCATATTTTCTTGTATTTTAGTAATCATTTTTATCAACTCAAACCCTAAAAGATACACAGGAAACTTTTATGCTGCAGTTAGCTCTCTTTTACTTGCTTCATTATTCGATGCGTCAATGGAAAATGTTCATTTTCCTATAATCTTATATTTATTTATAGGCTTTATTATTGCTTTAAATAAGGATTACAATTATAACAAATGAAAGCTTTTATCACTGGAATTACAGGACAAGATGGTTATTATTTAACAAAGTTGCTTTTAGAAAAAGGCTATGAAGTTCATGGTATCGTTCGAAGATCATCTAATTTCAATACAACTAGAATTGATCCTCTTATTTCAAAGTATTCAGATGAGAAGCAGTTAAACCTTTATTTTTCTGATTTACTAGATGCTTCATCTTTAACTACATTAGTAAATAATATTGAGCCGGATGAAATTTATAATCTAGCGGCACAATCACATGTAGCTGTTTCGTTTTCTAATCCTGGTTATTCTGTTGAGACCTCTGCAAAGGGACCATTGACTCTTTTAGAAGTAGTAAAAAACTTAGATAAAAAATCAAAGTATTACCAGGCCTCATCTTCCGAGATGTTTGGAGGAGAAAAAAATGAATTGATTAATGAAAATACAAAACTCGACCCAAAAAGTCCTTATGCTGCTGGAAAAGTCCTCGCTCATAATTTAACCACTATTTACAGAGACTCTTATGATTTGTTTGCCGTTAATGGAATACTCTTTAATCATGAATCGCCTCACAGGGGAGAAACTTTTGTCACAAGAAAAATCACAAGAGCAGTTGGAAGAATTAAGCATGGATTACAAAGCCAGCTAACTCTTGGAAATTTAGATGCAGAAAGAGACTGGGGTTTTGCCGGCGACTATGTAGAAGGTATGTGGTTAATGTTGCAACATGACTCAGCAGATGATTGGATACTAGCAACAGGAAAATCATACAAGGTAAGAGATTTTGTGAAAGCAGCATTCAAAGAAGTAGAACTAGATTGGGAAGAGTATGTGAAAACTAGTAACAAGTACCAACGACCAAATGAAGTACATTTCTTGAAAGGAGATTCAAGCAAGGCTCAAGAGCAATTGGGATGGAGTCCCAAAGTGGACTTTCAAGGTTTAGTCACAATGATGGTTGAGTCAGATTTACTATTAGCTCAAAAAGAGAAAGTTTTAGTGGATGAGGGTCTTTTGAAACCTACCTGGGAAAATTAAACTCAGAAAAATAAAATTAGTTATAGTATATTTTCTCGATACCATTCAATTGTTTCCTTAAGGCCTTTATCTAAATTAGTTTTTGATTTCCATCCAAGTGAATTGATTTTACTCAAGTCAAGTAATTTACGATCATTCCCATCTGGTTGGCTTAAGTCAAATTTAAAATCTCCTTTAAACCCTATAACATCTCTTATTTTTTCGGCCAATTGCAGGATGGATACTTCTTCACCACTTCCTACATTTAGTAAAGATTCATCATTATCAGATTCTAGCAAATAGAATATTGCATCAGCTAAATCATCAACAAATAGAAATTCTCTTAATGCAGTTCCAGAACCCCAAATCTCAAAAAAATCTGAGTTTTCCTTCTTTGCGTCAAACATCCTTCCAATAAGGCCAGGTATTACATGGCTGTTTGTTCTATCAAAATTATCATTTGGGCCATATAAATTAGTAGGCATCAAATTTTTAACCTTATGACCGTATTCCTGTGAAATAGAATTTGCCATCTCTATTGCCATGAGCTTTGCTTGAGCATAAGGCGAATTTGTGGGTTCTAGTTTTCCTGTCATTATTGAACTTTCACTTATTGGGTTTTTTGCATTTAGTGGATATATGCAACTGCTACCAAGGTTAATAAGAGTAAATGGTTCAATTTGCTTCGATGCTTCTAAAATATTTAAGTTTATTTTTACATTGTCAACAATAAAGTCAGTCCGATTTGTATTATTTGCTACAATACCTCCTACTTTTGCCGCAGCATTAATAAGTATTTCAGGTTTAAATTCTGAAATTAGTTTATATGTTTCATCGTAGGAAAATAAATTAGTATCTTTTCTTGTTGAGAAGAAGAAGTCATATTTTCTAGTTCTTTCATTTAAATTGGTATATCTTTTAATAGCATTTCCAACAAGGCCATTGCTTCCAAAAACTAATACTTTCATAATTTAAACAATAGTTAAATACAGAGCTTATTTTGAATTAATTTTCTCATTCTTAGTCATGTTATAACTTAGGTAGAAAATAGATAAATAAAATACTAATGAACCAACATATAAAATTGAATCACTTTTCAATAAATTAATAAAAATGAATATGTTCATATAAAGAATGTTGAAATTCTTTTTTTTATATAAGCGGTACTGTATTAAAGCAAACCCCATGATTATTAAAATTGTTCCAACAAAACCAAAAAATATAATAGAATTTAATAAACTTGAGTGAGGAAGTAAGAAACTTTTAGTTTGCTCTATTGGGTGCAAGCTATAGTGCTTTATCAAGTTGTAAGGGCCAACTCCAAAAAAACTTTCTATCACAGTAGAGTCATACCTTGCAAGAAATATACCCCACATTTCTGATCTGTTTACCAAAAACCCAAAAATACTAAATATGCTAAAAAGATAAGTGAAAATATTACTCTCACCGGCCAAGTTGACAATGCCAGATGATTGTTTTTTATCAAAAGAGTAATCCAAGGCGACATTAGTGATCTTATTACTCATAAATTCTACGGAGTAGCTTAAATTCTGAATGCCCACGACGAAGACTGCTAGTGCTACGAGTGATAAAATTATTGGCACAGTAGATTTTTTAATTGACCTTCCTAAAAAAACTATTAACAATAATGAGGTTAGTAATAATATAGCACTTCTATTGTTTGATAAAATCAAACCAATGAAAGGAAAAACTAAGTAAATAAAATCTTTAACTTGCCTTAATTTAAAATTAGTGAATATAAAATAAAGCAGAATATTGAAGGCAAAAAATTCTCCTGCAGTTTCTGCGCTTGGAAAAACTCCCCTCCAAGCTGTAAATTCACCCCATTCGTTAAAATTAAAAAGATTGTTTTCAGTTGTTCCTAATTTATGTTGACCTGAAAAGTATGAAAAAAAGAAATTAAATATAGGAAAATTTGAAGCTATTATTCCCGATAATAAAAGTATACATGAAGCTATTGAAAAATTTTGAAATAATTTACCAAAAGATTCTGGATTTCTAAAATCAATTGTTAATTTGAACACTCCGCTAACTAAAAAAATAAAGAATAAAGATATATAAATTACGGAAATTGGGTTAAATGTTGTTATTGCTAATCCAATAATTTTGTCAGGATCAAAGTTATAAGTATTATCTTGAATATAATAATTAGCAATCCATATCCAAATAGAGACTAAGCAAGAATATGTAAAGATGATATTTTTATATTTCTTTAGGTTTTGCAAGATATGATTGATTCCGATAGTTACTAATAAGAAGCCTAATATAGAGAAGGTTGTGCCACTAACAATACCTGGAAATATAAAAACAAAAGGAACATAATTGAAGAGAATAGATTTTCTTGTTTCGTAAAGAAAAGTGAAGCAAAGAGAGATAATTAAAAATAATAAAAACAATTTCAAATATTGGTTTAAGGTGTCAAATTTAAAGATATAAAAGTTCTTACTGTAGAAGTTTTTCTGACCATAAATCCCTCCAAGCATAATTATCGAGGCAATGATTGAAGAAAATATAATGTATTTGTAGTTAAAGACATGGTATTCCTCTGAGGGTGTTATTAGGGAAATAATGAGCATTAGTAGTAGAGACATGGTCATAATATTTAAAAATGTATTAGTACCGATAGATATATAAAATTCATATCCAATTTGGTCAACTCCCGTAATGGTTCCATGGCATATTATGGAGGAGTAATTATTGGCTCTAATGTTATAGTGATCTTGATATGCAACATTTGGATTTGTGTTTAGAAACTGCAAAAGAGGTATAGAACAAGTGTTGATTTCATAAAAACGTAAATCCGAAGATATTAAATCTATGTCTTCAGCAAAAAAGTTGAAAGCACTTGAAAAAGGAATAACAAGTATTATTGCCAATAAGAAAAGTTTTAAATACTTTATTTTTTTAAATTTATTTTTCAATTTTTTTCATTTTTTTATAATTAAAGTACCAGAACACTGCACCCATAAATATGAATAATCCAAAAAATGTATTTTGCAATAGATACTCTGTTTCCACTATGTAGTCATAGTCCCATCCACCAAGAACATAATGCTCACATTCAATAAAAGAATTGACTGTAACTGTGTTATTTTCCCAATCAAATAATTTTACTGAGTCAAATAAAGGATCATTTTTGAAAATAAAATTTGAGTCATTTAAAATGTCATTTTTTATATAATCTACAGGATATTGACCGCAAAATTTAATAACTAATTCATCCATGGATTTAATAATAACTAAGTTAATTATTATTTGGTTAATATAATGATATTGAAATATGAAATATAACATACTGTATTGTTTTGATTCAAACTACAACCTTCAAGCATTTAGTTCAATCAGTTCATTTTTAGACAAGACATCCGAAAAACTAAATATACACATAATTCATAAAGATGAATCTACTATGGATTTTCTACCGAACTATATTAAAAGTCATAATATGTTGAACAATGCATATGTTTATCAATTCAACTCCAAAAGATCTTTCTTTCCAAACTTAGAAAATGTTCATGTTTCTGAAGCAACTTATTATAGAATATACTTCAACGACTATATTTCAAATGAAATTGATTTTTTAATATATCTTGACTCAGATTTTATTTGCAATAGCGATCCACACAGCAAGTTAATCGAAAGTATTAACTTAGTTTACAAAAGTGAAAATGTAATTGGAGCAGTAACACAAAATGTAAAAGATGATTCTAATGAAAAACTTTTTGATGATATAAAAATGAAATCCAGTAGATACTTTAATGCAGGGATGTTGTTGATTGATGTTAAAAAATGGCAGGAACAAGATATAACAAAAAAAATGCTGTTTAAACTTGATAATTTAGATTTTGATCTCAAATTTTGGGACCAGGATTTGTTCAATCACATCATAGATGGAAAATATACTGAGCTTAGTAAAAAACTTAATTTCCAGATGAAATTAGAAGAAATTTCACATACCTATCATAGTAATGATCATAATCCTCCTATCTTTTTTCATTTTCTTGGTAAACAAAAACCATGGACAGGTAAAGGACTACTAGCAATAAATTCCGAAATTTATCAGAGAGAGTTCAGAAAGCATTCGAAAGATTTTTATCATATAGAACATAGATGGATAATTAACTCTATTAAAATACTATTCAATTCAGTCTTCAACCTTCAGTTTTTCAAAATACAAAACAAAAAACAATTCCTATTACTTTTTTTTCGTTCATATTACGCAAAAAGAAAATTGAGTTAAATGGCTCACCACCAACATTCTCCAATAGCTATAGTATGCTTCAACAGGCCAAATCATTTAATGAAAACATTAAATGCACTCATGGAAAATCCAGAGTCTATTGACTCAGAAGTATATTTTTTTGTTGATAAATTTAAAGATATAAAAGACAAAGAGCTAAATCAACAGACCATAAAAGTATGCGAGATGGACTGGAACTTTAAAAAGATTAATATTGTTTCAAATTCTCACAATAAAGGATTAAAGCTCCAAATTATTGATACTGCAACATATATGGCAAAAAAGCATAAGACTTTTATATTACTGGAAGATGACATCATAGTTTCAAGTAAGTTTTTAGATTATATGAATTCATCATTATCAATAAATGAAAAAACTAACATCTTCCACATAAATGGCTATAACTACAGCAATATCATTAACAATCCATCAAAAGCATATACTAGTACACTCATGTTTCCTTGGGGTTGGGCAACATGGTCAGATAAGTGGCTTTCTTTCATTGAATCACCGGACTTTGATAAAGATAAAATAACTAATTCAACAAAAAGGCAAATTAAAAAATTTAATTTTTATGGATTAGCTAACTATTATTATCAAATTGATGATAATTTATCAGGAAAAATAAGTACTTGGGCTATATTCTGGTATCAACACATAATATTAAAAAATGGCCTCACTCTTTCTCCTGGAAAATCACATACTCTAAATATTGGTTTTGACGGAACAGGCACCAACAGTGGCAATAAAGAAGGTGTCTCAAATATTTACGATACTAGACTAAACAAAAAATCTACATTCATGTTTCCTAAAAAGTATCAAATCTTTAATCTAAACTTAATTGTGTCTGTATATTTTCACATTAAAAAAAATCTCAATGAAAGAGTTAACTATCATTTTAAGAAACTTATTCTAAAGATTAAATGATTAAAAAATATTGAACAGCTCAAGCTATGGGAGTTAAAAAAACAAATTACACACCTTAAAAACCTTGATAAAAAGTAAAATGAAGAAAGTAAAATGAAAAAAGTAAAACCCCACTTACCACTTGATTTGATGATAATAAATACACTAGACCACAATATTGGTTTAAAAACTTTACAGTATTGTAGAAACTTTTTCGATTTCAACGAAACTATTCTCATTTCTGATAGAAAAGTAAATTATGAAAATTTTAAATCAGTAAAGATTGATAGATTTAAAAACCTCAATGAATACAGTGATTTTTGCCTAAAGCTTATAGATTATTCAAATTCGAATCATCTACTACTAGTACAAGATGATGGACACATATTAAACCCATCTCTATGGGATCCAGAATTTCTAAATTATGACTATATAGGTGCACCTTGGCCATCATCTAAAAAGTGGATAAAGAGATTTGATAAATATGGTGAATCTATATATAAAAGTGCTAAAGAAAATATCAGAGAAAATAGAGTAGGTAATGGGGGTTTTAGTTTAAGAAGTGCTAAGTTCTTAGAATATTCCGCAAAATTTGATTCATGCGATGGAATTGCTGAAGATATTTTTCTTTGTTTAATAAATTACACAGAAGCTCTAAATTTTGGAATAAAATTTCCAAGTTTTGATACAGCTCTAAAATTTTCTACAGAATCTGGTTTAAAGGGTTACAAAAAAAGACGAGAATCTCACGGAAAAAAAGTAAATATTAATAATCATTTTGGTTGGCATGGTAAGAGGTTTGTTAATTCTGAAGATTTGATGAATCTTAAGTTTTCTTAGTTAAAACTATAAAAAAATTTATTCATACTTTATATAACTTAAGATTATCTCTGCAAATTTCTCAGAAGCATATTTTGTTAGGTGTATTGTATCGTAATAATAAATATTGAGTTTTCCATCAGCAAATTGGTATTTTTCACAACCCTGTTTATCACAGAAATATTCAAAATGAGATATATATTGTATATTTAAATTAGCTACATGTTTTTTCATTACACTTTCCCAGTAGAAAGCCTCTTCTATTGGGATGAGTTCAGGTAATCCAAATTTTCTTTCAAGATAAATATGATTAGCTATAGGCCTTTCCCATTTAATTGGCTGGCCAATAAGGATTAGATTTTCAGTATATATTTGAATTTCTTTTGTGAATAAGTCCAGTGGATGTTCAAATAGCTTGAGATCATTTTCAAAGTATGTAAATTTTGAATAGTCGTATTGAACTAAAATTTTATGAAACTTCTTTTCACTCAATACATTTTTGACAATTTCATAATTCTTTACACATTTTGTTTCATCATAGTTAGGTACCTTTTTCTCAAACTCGCTCAAAAATGGAATACATCCTGTCACTGAAAGTAAAGATATACTATAGTCTTCTGTCAAATTTTCTCTTATGCCCCAGTAAATATTATGCGCAACACTATCACCCACAATTAAAATGTTCTTTTTGTTTTCTGAGTAATTTTCTAGACAAGTTTCCAGTTTTAGAATTACATTATCTTGAATTAGGCACACATCTACTAATCCTTGTGTATTTTTTTCAAGATTTATCATTTCATATGATTCAGCAACACGATTAGAAATCAGGTTTGAACTTGTTATTAAGATCACAATTAAAGTAGTAACCAATGAAATAGTTAGTAGACGATAGTCACTTAATTTCTCTTTATCTCTAGTAAAATTTTCAACATATTTCCACATGAGGAAACCAAAATAAATTGATAAAGCAAGTAACAATAATTCAACAATAAAGTGTTCTAAATTTAGAACACTTCCAAAACCACCATATCTTTCAATCGCAAATAGTGGGAAATGAATTAAATAAATACTATAGCTAGCCAATCCTATTGTTTGCAATGTTTGATTTTCATATAATTTTCTCAGTGAACTATTTTCATCGTTAAAGACTATAAAAACAAAGGAACCCAATGTCGGAGCAAGAGTAATATATCCTGGATGTTGAAATTCATTTGCATTAAGAACAAGAGACATTATGACTAGAAAAAAACCCATGTTTGAATATAAGCTATTATTTCTTATTTGATAATTTCGAACCAGCAAAGCCCCCAAAACACCTAATAAAAGCTCCCATAATCTTGTGGGTAACAGATAAAACTTAGTTATATTTTCGAGTATTGTTTGATTAACAGTTAGATAAAAACTTAATGTAGAAATTATTAATATAAATTTAAAAATTAGTTTTTCATTTATTTTCAAAAAATAAAGTAGATACATTCCAATAGGTAATATAAAGTAAAATTGTTCCTCTATACCCAAGCTCCAAGTATGAGCAAGGGGCCTAAGGTCGATATTTGGCGAAAAATAGTCAATATTTTGCCAAAAATATATATTAGATCCAAACAAAATTGAGTACAATGCTGAATGTTCAAAATCTCTTACATCATCTGGTGAATATAATGCAAAGACAAAGGCCATACAGATACCTATTGTGAACAGAAGCACTGGAAAAAGTCTACGTATTCTTTTTACATAAAATTCTTTAAAAGAAAATGTTCCAGTTGCCAGACTATCGAGGATGTTTGAACCTATTAAAAAACCACTAATAACAAAAAAAACATCAACTCCAAGATATCCTGAATTAAAAATATTTAAATCAGTGTGATAGAGCAATACAGAAATTACTGAAACAGAGCGTAAAAAATTGATATCTTTTCTAAATTTTTTCATTTAACATATTATCTTATTACACTAAATTCTACACATAAAGGAAGTATTCAATTTCAAGATTAGCTAAAAAAATTAAATACCATCTGGCAAAAATTAAGACATTAATCTACGCAAAATACCAAAGTATTTATTGTAGAATTTTTTACAGCTCAAAAAAAACACCATTAGAAAAAATTGTGTGGCAAAATCGACTTTTTTACCATGAGCTAGGTGATATTATTTCCGATAAGTTATTTCATGAAAATAATTATGGAATGCAAGAACGTATTTTCAAACGAATCAATTTACCAATGACAAAAAATATTATTTATAGTGATGTCATAGTGTACCTACTAAGGTCTTTTTTTAACTCTCAAGCTAGTTATTTTGAAATAGGTGTTTCTGCTTTAAAGAATTTTCTTCTCGTAAATAATGAACTTGAAAAAGCTAGTTTGTATACTTTTGATATAAACGACATAAACCCGATACATAAAGAAATGTTATTGAGTGAATCACAAAATAATATCAATTATTTTAAAGGAAGTGTTTTAGATTCAAAAGATATAAATGAATTTAAAACTACTTTTTCGAGTAAATTTAACTTTATTTTTTCAGATGCGCTTCATACAAAAGAAGGTCTGTTAAATGAATATAATAATATTTACGGTGACAAGCTTGAAAGTGATTTTATCATATATTTTGATGATTTAGATTTCCCAAATTTACATGATGCAGCAAAAGAGATATTTAATGATTTAAATTCAAGAATGACTAATTTAAGTTTTTATACTTTTAAAGTATTTGGATGGATAGGTGATTATGAACCTTTACACCTAAATGGGATAATAACTAATATGGACATTGAATCTAGATTAGTTAAAGATAATATAAAATTACCCAATTTTAAAAAAGTTAAATCCTAAGGAATCCCTTTTATAAATTTTAAAAACATACCATTGTGAAAATAAAAAATTTTTAAAAAAAAAGATGTTTCAATACGGAATATTTATGAAAATCAAATATTAAGAAATCTCCTTGTTCAGCAATTTCTTGTACTCTTCAAAAGTCCCACAGTCAAAATAATCTCCCTCAGCATAGACTACACCAATTTTGATGCCTTTCTCCAGAGCTCTATTTAATGTATCACCAAAATGTTGATCCTCTAGTTCTAAAAATTTATTAAAACTTTTTTTCCACATCAGGCTTCCCCAAAAAAAAGGAAGCTTGCATTCTGGATTTTTATCAATCACATTTGTCAACATATCACTATTGTCAATATCGCATTGTCCTAATTTACCAACTTGTTCTTCACCTATCCTCCAAACAGCTACTACTGCATCTAGGTATTGAATCTTTTTATACATCTTAGAGTAAATCTCATGATCTGAAAAATAAGTATCTGGCATTATGCATCCATAAACAGACTCTTCTTCTCTGAAATCTTTTTGACTTTTAATAACTGTTTCGACCATGCTGTTTGACTCAAATTCTAAAATGTTTAAGTCAGGATATAAGTTTTTGAGAATTTCTGAGTTAATGTTATTTGTACCAATAACTATTTGAACATTTTTTTCTAAAAATGTTTTTTTTATTAATTCAATATGGAATTTTAATAAATAATTTTTTTTGCTTACAGGAAGAAGAAATTTAGGAATGCCATTTAATCTACTAGCTTGACCAGCCGCTGGGATAATATAGTTTATTTTCACCTAGGTATTCTAATAGATATTCAAGAAAATTTAGAGTTCAGTTAAAATCTTATCCTTCTTAGTTTTAGACTCCAGTAGTAAGCATTTAGAAAACTTCTAAGTAATAATTAAGAAAAAGAAGCTATTCCAATGTTGCAATATAAAAAAAGAACTTAAAATTTTAGATGATATTTTCCAAAAATATTTTGTGGGCGCTACAGGATTTGAACCTGTGACTTCTTCC
>CERI01117505.1_pt1 | contig 18263 bp, 20 predicted proteins | sample 350261 | NCBI WGS metagenome assembly CERI01 (sample SAMEA2620979, study PRJEB7988) | marine metagenome | isolation source: saline water (ENVO:00002010), including
GATATTAAATCAATATAAGGACCTTTAACTTGTATGGTTCTATTTGCCGAAGATGTATTTCCTGCGCTATCAGTAGCGGTATAAGTCACTGTGTATGTGCCACCTTTATTTACATTTAAATCACTTGTTATAACAGGGGTTAATGTTTCGCCTGAATTATCTGTAACAGTTGCGCCAAGTTCACTGTAAGCGTCTCCTACTACTAATGATATTGTACTAGAACCATTTAATGTAATAACAGGCTGCGTAGAATCAATATAATTAATAGTCCAACCTTTAGAAGAAAGAAATTGTAAATCGCCATCAACGTTGCCACCATTACTAAATTTGTAATGAATAGGGACGTAAATAGTGCCGTTATTAGGGTAGTTAGTAAATAATGAAGAATCACCACCAGTATTTCTGATTCCATTAGGCCAAAAATTAACATAATCTAAACCACGCCAGTCAATATAATTACATAATGTATTATTGTTAAAAGATGAACCGTTAAAATATTTTAATTTAGGCATATTAATATTAACTAATTGACAATTTAGAAAACAATCATTTCCAATTGTTTCAACTAATGGCATATTCACAGTGTTAATTCCTGGGCAATCTTTAAAACAATCATTAAGAACAGCAGTGCAAATTGGCATATTAATAGTTGCTAAATTAGTACAGCCACGGAAAGTATCGTGACCAGCATTTGTACATAAAGATAAATCAAGATCAGTGAGATCTTGAATGTTGTAAAAAGGACTATTGCCAAACCATGTTTTTAAAGAATAATTTCCGTTAATTGGATTACTTGTAAATTTAGAAGAAGTATTATCAGTTATAACACCTTCAACAGTAACCCCGCTACTAGGTATAATAAAATTATTAATGTCTACAAGAGTTTGCAATACAGTTTGACCACCTGTAAATACTTGTTCATTTACTCCAGACAAAACTTTTACAACACGTGTTTTCTGAGCAGTATTATTAGACGAATCTGTTGCGGTATATACAATTGTATATTCTCCGATAGATGTATGATCAACAGTTCCTGTAATAACAGGAATTACTTCTTCATCAATATTATCTATCACGACAACGCCGGGGTCAACATAGGGAGTGTTAAGAATTGTATAAGTTGTTTCACTTCCATTAATGGACATTACTGGTATTGCGGTGTCTACTGTATATGTTGCTATTGTTGTTATATCATCATCATTTATATTAGTTAATTTCACATCTATTTGATTTGTAAATCCCGGTGGTAAATCTACTGATTTATTAGTAGATGATAAAAATGTTCCTTGTCCAGTTGCTTTATATAATATATTTTTATATGATCCTATTGTATGAAATACTATTTTTGTATTTTCGCCATCATATTTGACATCTGTTATTCCAGCTGTTAATGTTAACACTTGACCTTTTTTTTCCGTTGTCGTCCCTACTGTTTTTACTGATGTCACGCCATTCATTGTTCCACTTGTATTTATTATATTTTGTATTTCTGTATCATTATTTAATTTTGTTACTACTGCATCTATTTCTTGTTGTGTTTTTAATGCATCAAATATCACTCTATATTTTACTATTGCACTCCCTGCATATACGTTTATCACTATTGTAAATCCACCTGTTTGTGTATTCATTGTTGTAATAAAATCTGATTGATTATTTGTTATAAAATCATCATGAACTAAATTTAATGTTATACTACCATCAACTGCTTCATTTAATAAATCACCATTTGCTCCTTGTGTTTGTTGAACAAATACAATTGGACTTTGAATTGACGTGTATAATGGTTTGTAGTCATGATTAAATAATGTTGCAATTATAATATCTTCATATGGGTTTACACCAGAAATATTTAAAGTTTTTATACCATTAGTTCTTAATCTTATGTATTCATTATCACTTTCACTATTTATTTTAATACCAATATGATCATATAATCCAACGGTTTTAACTTCAATATCTGTGTTGTCAGGGCCACTATTATATGTAGTAACTAAAGAATGTATAGTTGGCACAACAAAATTATCAACTGTTATTGCATCTAACGATGTATCTAACTGAACAACATCAAATGGTGATGGTACAGGTAAAGCTGCTAATATATTAGTTAATGATGTGTTATCTTTAACAGCGGTAATTAAAGCATTAGCTTGAGTTTCGGAATTAGAATCACTAGATTCCCAAGAAACATTAATATAAATACTTAATTCTGTTTCATTGGGTGCGTTGGTATCTATTTCAAATGTTGATAATACGCCTGTTGAATCAAATGTTTTAAATGCTGATAAGAATTGACCCTTTAATGATACATTTTGTGAAACATCACTATATTTAGCATTAGGGAATTTTAATAAAAAAGAGGAGCTAATATTAGAGATATCACCATTACCACCATAAATATTTTTTAATCTTCTTTTTGAATCATCTGTAAAAGATTGTTTATATAATTCATAATTACCAGTAGAATTATTTCTTTTTCTTTTTAATATTTTATTTCTATAATTATAAACTCTATGTGTTTCATTATTTTCATGTAATTCAAGAAAATCCAAAACCATTGTGTAATATATATTATTATATATTTATAATTATTTATAATTAATAAAAAAAAAATATAATATCATTAATTTCAGTTTTAGTAAAATATAGTTTCAATATTATTTATTTGATTTATTATATTTGGTAAACTTAAATTAACATCAGTGTCAGTTGGATCATATGATAATATACCAATACTTGGTATAAAAACATTATCGTTGTCATGATTATATTTTATATAATTACAAAAAAAAAGTTATTGTAATTATTGGATGTTTTTTAATATTATTACAATGAAAATAGTTAAAAAACTGTTATTATAATATAAATATTTAAATATATATTATATATAATTGTTGTTATATAACATATTTATAATAATGGATTATAATTCAACTAACCAAAAATTAGATTCATTAATTAATAAATTAGAAAACATTGATATTGTTGTAACATCAGATGAATTAAAAGATCAAAAAAAAATAAATAATTTAAATTATTTACTGAATAAATTAAAAATTTTAGAACAAACAACATTAACAAAAAAAATATAATTGAAACATTATTATGTGAAAACAATACATCAATCAATGTTGAAAAAAATGAAGAAAAATGAAAAAATAAATATATATAATATATAATATGGGCACTGTTAGTAGTAATGATGTTATAATAGAACAAAAACATATTGTATTTGATAATGAATGGACAACAAAAAAAAGATATAAAAAAATATAATTCAGGTAATTCTGATATCGGATGATATTGATATAAAATACAAATTAAGAAATAATAAAAATAAAGGTAAAAAACAATAAAAATAATGATGAAAGAGTGATGATAATATAAGTAAAAAAAATAATAAAAATGATGATGAGATAAGTGAAAATGATAATAAAGGTAAAAAAGATAAAAAAAATAATAAAAATGATGATGAGATAAGTGACAGTGATAATAAAGGTAAAAAAAAATAAAGATAAAAAATATTTTTTTTTTAATATTCATGATTTCTGGTATCAGTATCAATATATTCAATACCATTAATAGGTGTGATACCAAATCTTTTTCTACCACTTCTATATTTAAAATATTCTGCTATTTGATAAATATCAGTTATTTCAATTGGTGGTGAAACAATATTTTTATCCATAATATCATATAAATTATGTAGAGGTGCACTTATAATATTATTGTGATTTACAATAAATCGATGATTATTATATCTTAAAAAACGAACTAATGATTTTGATATTTTTAATAATCTGTTATAAGTATCATTGTCAATATCAATATCAATATATAAATTATTGTTTTGATTGATCGTATTTTTATATTGTATATTCAACATATTGTCGATACACAGATTACATAAAATATGACCACATTCTAAACAATTAAAAACACATTTGCGATCATCATTCTTTGATGTTGATTCGCAAATAGGGCAACAAAAAACATTTTCTTCACTTGATGCGTATAATTTAATTAAATTATCCATATGTTGTTTATTACGACACAAAGGACATAAAATATGCAATTTCATGATTTTTTATAATAATTGGTATATATATAAATATATATATATTAAAATAATAATCATTTTTTTTTTATAAAACCTATTAAAAACACATATATAAAAACGTGTAAAAATGTATAAAAAAAACAAAAAAAGAACGCTCTCTTCCGGGTTTGAACCGGAGACCTTGTGGTTAACAGCCACACGCTCTAACCAACTGAGCTAAGAGAGCTTCTATACTTATATATACTTTATATTTAAAATAAAAATAATCAAACTATTTTTTTAAACATTTGTCATAAAATGATGGTTTTAAAACAAATTTTTCAACATTATCATTATTATTATTTTTTAATTTGTTTTCAATTTCCATAAATGTTTTATATCCACCACCAACAAATTTTTCTTTTATTATTGTATTTGTTTTTAATTTATTAACATTGTTGTTACTTATAAATTTAGTCTGCAATAATTGTTTTTTTTGTTGATTATCCATATTATATATATATAATATAAAAAAATATTTATTTTTAATAATTTAAAAAACTTTCAACATTAGATTCATTAGTGTTATCGGCATCATTATTATTATTATCATTGGGTCCCATAACAGCATCACCAGCATCATTAATTAAATCTTTACCCGTTGTTTTAACATATTCATTTGCTTTAGATACACCTTGTTTAAATAAATCAAATAAATAACTACTTTCTTTAGTTTGGGATATGAAATATAAATTCGATAAACCATGTATACCCATTAAAACAACATAGGCAAATACAATAACAAATATTGGTGGATGAAATAATAATGACGTCGTCGGACTACATTTAAATTGATATGTTAATAATATCATCAATGAATAATAAATAACTGACATAATATTACTATAATGTAAAATATCATCGGCAAATTCTTCTTTTATTACATAAAGTATAACAACAATATTAAGAACAAATATAGCAATTAATATATAAGTAACTTTTGATGTTTTACATGTTAATTGAACACGTGTGATAGGATTAGGACTAAGTAAACCAGGTTGCGTGGATTGTGGTCCAGTTGGTCCGCCTACAGTTGCCATTGTATCTTTAATATATAAATAAAATTATTATAAGACAAAAAAAATAATAATATAAGTTTATATATTATTATTAATTAATAATTCATTAACAATTTTTAATGTTAATTTTCTAGGCGAATTACCATTTTCTATTCTTATATATTCTAATTCAATAGCAATTGGCAATTTTTTACCATACTCAATTGCATCGTCAAGTGATATTGTAAATTTTTTTGTTTTTGGGTTCCATATACCGGCATAAAATGCCATACGTTGTGTCATTTGTGTATAACTTTCAAATATACTTAAATCATTAAAAATTATATTATCATCATTTGGTTTAATTTTTTTATTAATTGTTAAATAATAATTATTATCGTTATCATTATTGATATCATCATGTTGTCTTTTATTAGTCATATTGGTTAATTATATAAAAAAAATAAATTTTTTATTTAAATGGTACCATTACTTGTTATTTCATTAGTTATCGGATCTATTGATACCCAAATAAACATTTTTTATAATAAATATTATCTAATTATATATAGATTAACAATATATATATTTACAGTATTATATAAAATGAAAACATATGATTTTCAATCACGTAAATTTGCATTAACATTAATGGGGTTTATTGTATCAACAATTATGGTATATACAAATAAAGCTGATTTTAATTCATGGGCAAATTTTAATCAATTGACATTTGGTATGTATGCAACATCAAATGTAATTCAAAAAATGAATAAAAATAATAATAAATAAATTTTATTTATTAAATATATATACACAATATTATAATACACATTATATAACTACACAAAATTAAATGAAAAATATATACATATATTTTTATATATAATTAAATAAAATGTATAACAATCATAAAAAAAGAAAAATATCATATAACACACTATATGTTATATAGTATATATTTCTTTATGATTTGTTATACATTCAAAATGAAACCTAGATCATATAATTATAAAAATATATGTATATATATTTCACACATAAAAAATTATTTACATATTTTTTTTTTATAATTTTTATTATCATTGTCATCAAATGATGTTTGTTTTATTTTTTTTTCGTTTATTATATCAGTATTTATAACAATAACATTATTATTATCATAATAATACCATTTATTATAGCGTTTACAATATGTTTTACCACATAATTGTCGTGAATTATTGTCACCCATAAACACATTACAATTTATACAATAACATACACCATTATGTATAAACATATTATCAATATAAACAATATTAATATTATTAAATTTTAATAATTGTAATGAATATTCGCAACTTTCTTTCCATTGTGAACCAATTATTTTATTATAACATACTATATTTTTTATACCAGATAATATAATATATCTAGCACATGTTGAACATGGTAAAGCTGTTATATATAAAACAGTTGTTTCAGTTATTTTTTTTGAATTTTGTGCTAAACACATTTCTTCAGCATGACACATTAAATGTGTTCTTGGTTTTTTATCATTTAATAAATTTTTATCAGAGCATTCAATCAACATTTTATTATGACCATATGATAATATATCATCATTATCAACTAATATACAACCAACATATTTAAAAAATGGGTGGTTACTATTTAATGATTCATTATACGCAATTTGCATTAAAATGTTATGCTTAATATTATCATCATACTTTGTGTTAAAATCACCCATTTTTTTATTAATATTATATTATAATATGTTATATTATAATATAATCAATTTATTTATATAAAAAAAATGATTATATATATATAATACCGTAGCATTGTAGAAAAAAAAAATAAGAAATTTAATCAATATAAAAATGTTTAGCCGTGACCGAACACCATCACCAAACAAATATAGCACACAAAATTTAATAAAAAATGGTGCAGTGTTTGACGCACCATCAAAAAAACACATGCAATTAAATATTAATTCAGTTATTGACGCTATTCAAAAAATTGACCAAAAAGAAAAAAAAATGATGTCACCAAAAACAACAAATCATGAGCGAATGGGGTCATATCCATTAGCACCATGTCGTAAAACAGGCGAATGGGAATGGTCTACTGAATAAATAAACAAAAATGTAAATATTTTTTTTAATTAATCTAATAAATCATACTTTTCATATAATTTAATTCATTTTCTAATACAATTTTATCAGAAACATTATAAATTTCACCGATTTTAACAATTGATATAGTTTCTTTTAGTTTTATTGATTGAATAACTTTATTTTTATTTTTACATTCATTACAATTATCAGCATATTTATATTTTTCATTACCACATTCACAATAATATATTTTTTTATTAGATATTATATTATTATCAGTTTGAATATTGTTTTGTCTATTAATATTATTTAAATGTTTTTGTGTATTTTCATGTTTATTTTTATTTGAATTATATAATATTTCATTACAAATGTTACAATGAAAAGTGGGTTTATTATATTTATTATTAAAAATATATTTACCTTCTTTATTTAAAGCATCTTGTTTATTATTACATGAATAAATTTCCATTTTTATAATAACACAATTTTCAGGACCATCGTAATCATCAAATAATTTAAACACATAAGTATAATTTACATTTTTATTATTTTTATATTGTTTATAAGCCGAATTATATTTATAATAACGTTGAGTTAAAGATGTTGTGCGATGACCAAAATAACAATCATCAATTGATTTTGGTGTTTTTGGTATTATTAAATATTAAAATAAATAATATTTCAATTTTTATTTTTTAACAAACCCATAAACTAACTTTTATATATAAAATATACATATTTATTTTAAATATAATCAAAAAAAAATGCTCCATGTGGGACTTGAACCCACGACCTCTGCGTTATAGGCACAGCGCTCTAACCGACTGAGCTAATGGAGCTTTTATACTTATATATAATACATGTTTAAATAAAAATACAATTAATAAATTTCAATATTTTTGCGTGTTTTTTGTGGATTATTAAAACGTTCACGAAAATCATAACGATAAGGAATAAAAGTGATTTTATTAGAAAATTTTAAAACGTCAGGCATATATTCAGGCCATGCATATATAATAGATAAAACAAATAATGAAAATAACATATCACCACTTAATATATCAGTTATCATTTCATTTAAATTTCTACTCATACCATTAACAGCAATAGTGTATATAAATACAGAGATTACAATAACGACCCATATAATAAAATGTTCGCTATTTATAAAATTAGTAGCACCTTCTAATAATCTAGTTGATAATGTTTTTGTTACATTTAATGATTCATCAGCTATAATATTGGCAGTTTCGCCTAAATTTTGTTGAGCATTATTTGCAGTTTGTTTAGATAATTGTGCAACATCACGTGGTAAAATTTTTTCTTCTAAAGTTTCAGACATTTTTATATTTTATATATAAATATAAAATAATATAATTTATATAATTTATATAATTTATATAATAATAATTAAATTATGAAAAAAAATAAAACATAAAGACAATTAAGAAAATATTATTTACAATTAAATGTATATAAAAATTTAATAAAAACATTATTAAATAAAGATAAGTTAAATAAACTTGAAGAGAAAACAAATGTTAACCATATATTAAATTATGAATTATACATAAAAAGAAAAATAACACGACTCGAAAAAACTTTAAAAATTATGATTTAATAAAATTATTATATACACTAAAAGAAGTTTGTTTTATTTTTTTTTGTATAGCATCATTTATATCGCCGTTTACTAAATTTTTAAAAGATTCTAATTTTTTTAATTCATTATTAAAAGTATTAAAATTTTGAACATCATTTATTAATTTTGAATTTTGTTTTAATATATTTACTTGTGCGGCATATTTAGATCTTTCATTTATTAAATTTTGTATAGTTTCATCAGATTCAAATTCTGATTGAAATTTTTGTAATATATTATCGACTAATATTGATTTATTTTTTTTTGTAATAAATGGTTTATTTATATATTTATTAATTTCATGTATAATTTGAATTTCATTATCATTATATATATCATATAATGATTTATTTTTATATTTTATTAAATTCTTTTCATATAATTCAGGGTCTTCTAATATATCTAATGCTGTAATTAATTGCATTTTATTAATAAATCTAATATATACATAAAATTCAGTTGAAAATACACAAATTGTGATTAAAGTTAATGTAATATTTGTAGTTGTTAAAAATGTATTACGTAAATATTTACCAGGTGAATCAGTATCAGGAAATGTAAAAAACATAAATAAAATAAATAAAAATAAACCGCCTACAATTTTATATAATGGATTTAATATAGATGAATTATATTCATCTCGTTCATGTTTTAATGAATTTAACATTTCTTGTTCATCTTTAGTTAATCCTATAAAATCATTTATATCAACTTTATTATATGTTATATTTAAAACCATTGTACGAACAGAATCAATAATTTCTTTGATAACATTTAAATTAGTTTTACTACCAACAAATTTAAAAAACAATATTTGAATAATATAAAATGCTAATACATTGATTGCGACTAATAATAAATCACTTGTACCTATTGGCAATGATGATAACATAATTTTTATTATATATAATATATATTTTTTTTTATCAATATATATAATTTAAAAAACAAATGTTAGATTTTTTTAAAACACATATATTATATAATAAAGATGGTTATAATGGATTTGTAAGTATACTATTTACTGCAATATTAATGACATTTTTTGAAGTAGTGTTTTTTATGAATGTTGGATTACATGATATACAAAATGGATTAGACGCAATGAAAAATAAATTAAAAATTAATTTAGATGAAAAATTATTGGGTAATGAAAAATATTGTAATTATTTATATAACACCACAAAAACAAAACACAGTGATGAAATATTTAATAAACATTGTAAAAAACATAATAATAAAAAAAATACAAAAAACATGGATGTTGATATAAATGAATTCATATTAAAATTAAAACAATCATCACAAATAGATAACACATTAGGTGGTACTGCATCTATATTATATGGCACTGATATAAAATCACAAGTTGAAAACATAGAATCTATTATAAAATCAGTTACTAATATATCAGATCCAGAAATATTAATGTCATCATTATATGATTATTTTAGAATGCATCCAGAATTTGCACAAAGTAATAATGTTATTAAAAATTTATTAAAAGATAAATATAACAATGAAATAAATAATAATGCATGGGAATTAATTATTTTTATTATAACTATATTATCAACAATAATTTTTATGTTTAAAATGTCTAACTCATTACATTCAAATTTATCATTTAAAAGAGTATTATGGAATTTTGCATTTGTAACTTTTGGTATTATCGCATTTCAAATTTATTTTTATTATAATGTTGCGACAAAGTTTCAATTTGAAGGTACAAATTTTGTTGAATTAATTGATTTTTATAAATCAACCGTAAAATAAAAAAATAAATTATATTACCATTTTATTGGTTGAAAGCCATTGATAATTAAATGATCATTGCATTTAGAAAAACATTTACATTTGTAAAAATGACGGACACTTAATGGTGATGGATGACCTGATTCGATTATATAATGTTTATCAATATTTATTAATTTTTTTTTATTTTTCGCGTCGTTTCCTAATAATATAAATATTATATTATCACATTTTTCTGAAATTATTTTAATAACTTGATTTGTAAAAATTTCCCATATTTTTTTATGTGAATTAGACTTACCATCAATAACAGTTAATGCAGTGTTTAATAATAAAATTTTTTGTTCAGCCCAATCAGTTAAATCTGAATTAATACGTTCAATATTCATATCATTATACAACTCATTAAACATGTTTTTTAATGATGGTGGTGTTTTTATTTCATTTTTCACACTAAAACATAACCCCATAGCTTGGTCTTTTTTTATATATGGGTCTTGACCTAACAACACAATTCTTGTTTCTTCAAAATTAAAATATGTGAAACATTTAAATATATCATCAATATATGGATATATTACTAAATTATCATCAATGCATTTATTTAAATAATCATTAATATATGTATATTCTATATTTATTAATATATCTTTCCAATTTGTGTTTATATTATTTAATAATATTGATATATCCATTTTATATAATATTATTTATTTCATATTTTTAATATATATTATAAAGATTTAATATATATATTATATAAATATGATGGGGAAAGGAACAAGTAAAGAAACAACAGATGATAAAAAATTAAACATGTCAAAATCAAAACAAATAAATATTAAAAATAAATATAATGATGAAAGTTCAGATAAAGATAGTATAGATATTATATCATCACCTGATATTGATACATATGATTACAGTCATAATTTTGATCTTAATGATGATTATTGCTATAGAAAAATTGATATTGTAAGAATATATGATGGTGATACAGTTTTTGTGAATATTAATTTAGGTATGAATATAACAATGAATAACATTTCAATTAGATTATATGGTATTAATACACCCGAAGTAAAAGGTGTTGAACGTGAAGATGGATTAAAATCTAAAGATGCATTAATTGAATATGTTAAAGATCGTAAAATCATATTATATACTCTTAAAAATAAATCAAATGAAAATGATAAACGTGATAAATATGGTAGGTTATTGGGTATATTAGTTGATAAAGAAACTGGTGAAAATTATAATTTAAAATTATTAGAAAATAAATATGCTAAACCGTATTTTATAAGTTAAAAATAATATATTATTTTTTTTTATAAAAAATGATATATTATATGAGATATAACATATAATATAATATAATATAAATATATAAAATGACAGATTATAAAGATATAATAATAAATAATATTAATAAATTATATGAAAATATAATAAATAATGAAATAAATATATTAAAATGTTATTCACAAGCAGAAAGGAATTATTATGGTACAATACCACATATTAATTTACAACCCAATATTATAAATATAATAGCTGATATAAAATCATGTAAAAAGCATATTATATTACAAGCATTATTAAAAGTGAAAAGAGAAAATAAAATATTAAATAATATTATAAATGTTAAATTTAATAAAGCGTTAATACCAAATAAATATATATATAATAATATGCAACAACAATATAATAAATATGAGTTAAAAACTGATTATAATAATATAACTGATAGTATAAATATAAAAATAATAGATAAATATATTGAAAATGTGTTTTTTATTAGCGATGAAAAAAACTCAAATGATATATTAATTGATAAAAATCAATTAATATTATCAACAATAATAATAACAAGTATTGAAAAAATATATTATTGGAAACATGAATTGTCACATAACAATGATTATAATGATATTAAAATATTAATAATTACATGTAATAATCAAATTAATAATAAAATAAATATAAATTATTATGATATAATAATAATAAGAAATGATTTATTTCAAATATTAAAACAAACAATAAATACACCATATAATGAAATTATATTTAATAGAATAATATTAGATGATATTAATATAAAAAAAACATATTTTATAAAAACATTTGAATATTATAATTGTTTAAATATTATACTTATAAATAGACCATATAATAATATTGATAAATTATATTCAATTTATAATTTAGAAAACAATGATTATTGTAAATACCATATGATTGATTATTTTAATAAATTATTATATTTAAACCGATATTTAAAAACAAAACATAATAATAATATATTTATTAAAAACGTTGAATTAAATGGTTTTATTAATAATGATGTATATAATAACATACATTTAAATATATTATATCCGATATATGAACATAATAAAAATATTAAGTATAATATTGATAATATTAAAAGTATAATAGAATATTATATAAATGATACTATTACATTAAAATTTATATTTACGTTATTAAATAATATTAAATATAAAAACAATGATAATATAATAAATTTATTATATAAAGTATTAATAAATCAAAAAAAAAAATATATAACATTACAAACTGAATTAATATCAAAAAAAAATCAAATAATACAAAATGATAATAAAAATACAATTAAATTAAAAGACAATATATTACAAAATGAAAATAATTTATCATATTGCATAATGACATATTATGAATATATTATATATATATTAGATAATATAATTGAATATGAATGTAATAATGATGAAATAATATACAATAATAATATAAATTTATTATATATAATAAATAAAATTTTGTTAAATTTAGATATATATAATAATAAAATATGTGATTATATAGAAAATTATAAAAGTAAATTAAATATAAACATTGAAAATAATATATGTTGGATATGTAATAATAAAATAAAACCATATAAATATATAAAATATATAAAGAATGAACATAAATATATATGTAAAGAATGTAGTTGTGATTCATGTCAAATTATTAATATAGATAATGAATTATTATCAATCAACAATAATAAATTTTTAATAAATACACATATAAATCAAACATTTCAATACCCAATAACAGAACAAAATTACGCTGTTATAAATGAAATACCATTAAACCATGATAACATTATGTTAAATTTAATAAATTACATAATAAAAAATAATAATCATTATAAAACATTAATATATTATGGAAATGATGATATATATAAAATATTAATAAAAAACAATATATATTATGATATATTATCAGGAATATATGAAAATTATAATAATATATTAAAAAATTTATCAGATGAAAAAAAAAATATAATATTATTACAACCTGAATCTACATTAAAATTAAGTATAAATTATGATTATATAAATAATATAATATTTTATAAATGTGTATCTAACTTACATTTACATAATTATAAATTTAATGAAATTAATAGATTTATAAATAAATTAAAACAAACTACAAAAAATATATATTATATATTATAAATTGTATTTAATAAATCTATAAATTGATCAACATATATGGCATCAGTATCATACTTAATAGTAAACATTATTTGATTGTTTGAAATATTAATAGATAAAAAATTCATTAAATCTAATAAACACTTATTTATAATATGTAATATTTTACAATCAATATTCATAATATAAAACACAGCTTCATTTTTTTTTTTATAATTAATTAATATTGTCATATTATTAGATTTAATATGTATTTTTTCATTATTATATGAAATATCACAATAATTAATACTTGATAATATTTTTTTTATTATATTATTACAACATATATCATCTAATTTATTATCATATTTTTTTATATATAATGAATTATTAATAATATTGTTTAATTCAATATTAGTATTATAAATATCATTAATAATAATATTTAAATTATTTTTCATATTTTCAAGTTTAAATAAAATATTATTGTAATTATTTAAAGTTTCGTTAATTTTTGGGTCAACACATAATATATCACCTGAAAAATTGTCAGGTAAAGTAATCATATAATTTAAAAAAATTTCTAAATATAACCATAAAAAATCATCATTATATGATGAAACATATAAAATAACTATATTATTTTTTAATTCAAATTTAAAATTATAATCAGTAAAAACAATCATAATACCATTATTGATTTTTCTGATATTCATATCAGATAATAATTTATCAATTTGATCTTTAGTAATGTTGTTTTTATAATTTTTTGAATCAATCATAATTTTATCATAACATATAAAATCACCTGAATGCGGTATTTTTGATGTTCTAATATATGGTATATTATTTTTTATTAAAACATTTTCTATTTTATTTTCACCATGATTACCTTTTTCTACATTATTTAATATTTCTTTTTTTTCGTTTTTTAAATAATAATCATTTAAAATTTCACATATGTTATCATTTGATAATTCAGAAAACCATTTTTTATTACTTAAATTATTTGAATGATAATTAATTAATTTTGTTAATTTATACGATGTTGCCATAATTTGTTTAATAAAAAAACAATATCAATATAAGGTTAAAATATATGTATTTATAATTATTTGTTTAAAATAATTATATATGTGTATATATATATTATAGTATGGATGATGCAGATGAATTATATGAATTAAAAAACATAAATAATAATAAAGTGACAGAAAAAAAAGTACAATATTTAAAAAATATATATCAAAAATGCAAATGGTATTATTGGTTACATACAAAAACATATTATTATATGTATAAAATATATATAGGTTTACATATACCTATGATAACAGTAAATTTAATAACAGCTATATTCAACACAAATCACAGCGATAATGACACATATAACAAAACAATAAAATACTGTTCAGCTGTTATATTATTGTTAAATACATTTTTTACAAGTTTATTAAATTTATTAAAAATTGATAAAAAATTGGAATTTCATAAAAATAAAGCAACAGATTATATTTCATTATCAAATGAGATAGAAGAATATATAATGATAGGTGATGAAATAGAACCAACTATAAGATTATATAAAACATATTTATCATATTCAACAGATAATGAATTTGTTGTGCCAGAAAGAATTATAAAATTAGCTGAAAAAACATTAAATAAAAAATATACAAATAATATTGATAATGATATAAATTATGCACAAATAGGAAAATCATCGTTTACGTATATAGGTGAATTAATAAGAGAAATAAAAAAAGAAAATAAAACATCACAAATTGATTTTAATAGCGACGAGCATATTAAAATTAAACAATTATTAACTACTAAAAACGATGATATTGTAAAAGATACAAGTAAAACATTAATTGAAATGGATATTGAACCCGATATAATTGGAAAAAAATCAAAAAAAAAAAAACCTAATCCGGATTTAAATATTAATACAATTAATTCAAAAAGTCCATTATCACGTGGTGATTGTTCAAGATATATGGCAAAAAATTTTGTGTCTAGTCAAAGTTCACAAAACAGTGATACTTATTAAATTAATGATAGAAATAGTGGATTTAATATGGATGTTATAAATAAAGTATAAACTAATATGCATTAAATGATATAGAAATATAACATTATACCAATATATAAATTATATATATTATAATATATATAATTTAATATATATCAATAATGGTGTATGAATTGGTTAAAATAACCATATTAAAAGATAATAAAAAAATAGACGAAATTGAAGGGAAAATAATAAAAAAAGAAAAAAAACATTATATTATAGCGATGGGAAGAATAGGGAAATATAATTATAATATACATGATAATAAAAAAAAAATACATTGGGGTAATGTATTTGAAACACCTACATATGATTTAAATATATTAAAAAATGATATAATGTTAAAATTAGATATTGATAAAAAAAATATAAATTATAAAATGATAAAAAGAAATAATGATTTAAATTTAAATGATATGATTAATGTTAAATTATTATATAATGAACATATTTCATTTAATGATAATATGGAACATGTTTTAAAAATACCAAATATAACTGACGGAATTATATGTAAAATAACAAATATTAATTTATGGGAACCGCCACCAAACATAGAAAATAATAAAAAAATATTAAAAATAATATCGGGATCTTTTACAGTGGCATGTGGTAAATATTCAAAAACATTTGTTGATAAAATTGACACATCACCTTTATATAATAGTAATGATATATGTAATCAATTACAACATGAAATAACTAAATTAGATTGCGTGTTTACTATACATTTTAGAGATATTGGGTTAAAATATGAAATAATAAAAATATAATAATTATAATACTAAAATATTGTTTATTCTAAATCATTAATGAGTTTATTTATATCTTCAGTAAAACCGGATGTTTTTTTACCAGTTTTTTTACTAACAAATGATGGAAAACCACTTAATTGATTGTCTTGTGCGATTTTACGGCCATCACCAGTTTGAACATCAATAATATGCATATATTGTAATAAATTTTTACTTAATAAAAAACTTTCCATTTTAATACAATAAGGACAAGTCGATAATTTTAAAAACATTATTTCTAAACCTTTAATTTTATTAATAACTCCGGATTCAGTATTTACACCTGAACTATATAATTGATTACATAATACAAATAATATTAAAACACTTACTATTAATATTACACTAGCTTTTAAATTATCGTCTGTCATATTATATATATTATATATATAAATAAATGTTATTAAATATATATAATTAATATTAATGGATGAAAAAAAAAATAATTTATCAATTAATGACAAATTATATTTACCAAATTTTGAATTAACTTCAAAAGAAATATTAAATAAATCAATAGTATTATATGGCAGTCGCGGATCTGGTAAAAGTGTTATATGTAAAGATATTATGTATACATTAAGACATGATATACCGAATGTAATTATTTTTAATTCCACTGAATCGTCCAATAGTTTCTTTTCTAATATTGTATCTAAACCATTTTTATATGATAAAGTTGAATTAAATGTATTAGATAATATATGGAAACGGCAAGAACATATAACAGAAATACATAAAAAAATAAATAATATAGATATATTAAAAAATATAATAATTAAATTAAATTTAGAATCTGCTATTGATTTAATTGAAAATGTTGAAAAAAATAAAGAAAAATTTGCTGATAATATGCAACAAAAAATTGAAAATGATAACACTTTTTTATTAGAAATCAATAAATTAAATGATAAGTTTAATGATGTTAAATTATTAATATTAAAACAAATAATAAAATTTATAAAAAAAAAATTAAAAAAAAATGAAATAGATAAAAATAATTTATCACAAGAAGATATAGATATTATTAAATTTATTGATATAAACCCAAATATATTACTTATTTTTGATGATTGTGCAGCTGAATTTAAAAAACATAATAAATCAGATACATTAAGAAAATTATTTTATCAATCAAGACACGTGAATATAACATTTATAATAACAGCACAAGATGAAATCGATTTAGATGCATCTTTACGTAAAAATGCTAATATAACTATTTTATGTGACAGTAATTGTTGTAATGGGTTTTTTGAAAGATCATCAAATGCGTTTGGAAAAAAATTTAAACAAATTACTAGAGAAATCTCTGAAGTCATTTAT
>CERI01117657.1_pt1 | contig 18222 bp, 26 predicted proteins | sample 350261 | NCBI WGS metagenome assembly CERI01 (sample SAMEA2620979, study PRJEB7988) | marine metagenome | isolation source: saline water (ENVO:00002010), including
AAAACAATAAAAGTTAATCTATGTAAACCCGGTAAAGTTAAAAATAGCAATGGATGCTGTGTTAAAATTTAAACATACGCTTATTATATTAATAAACATATGGAACATATTAATTTTTTTCCATTTTGTAACGAAATAAAACAACGTATTTTAACATACATGCAAAATAAAGAAGCCTTTATTTTAATAAATGCACATATGGTAAATAGACTTAATCTAAAGCATGTTCCAAAACATAAAACAAAAAAATTCATTTGGTATGATTTAAGACCCTCATTAATACAAAGCAATGTATATGGAAGTGGTATGTACATTGTACGTTCTAAAATAAGTATGGCCGAGAGACTTTTATTATTTAATTAATTTGAATACCATTATATGAATATTTAATGATAAGTTAAAGGGATATTATAAAATATTCAACATGTTCACATCTTTTTATTACGTAATGTTTCCATAACTTTTATAAACTCATTGTTTAATTCGTAGACTGACATATTGTATTTTTTTGATAACGCTTTTTTTGTAATTTTATGATAATAAAAGGATATTAATATATCTTTATGTAAATCTGTTAAACTATCTATACACACATTTAATGGTGTGTCTGCATTTATATCTAAATTTGGTTTCATATTTGCTGTATACATATTAATATTTAGACTTAAATGGGTTTTTTATATTTAATCATATAACTAATGTAAGTAGTCATTTTTTACATGCATTATATAGTCCTGCAAATCCTTCTTGATATAGCTCTTATATTTAGTCATTATTTAATTTGTTTCTCTCAAAAATAATAAACTACATTTTTATTTTTATAAAATAGAGTATTATAACTTAATAGCAATAATAATATATTATTAAAAATATTTTATTATAATTACATATTTTTAATTTTAATTTTCAATAAAAAAATTTACTACTATACATATATAACTATGAAATTTGACCTTTTAATATTTACAATAACTGGGTTTTTTATAGCAAATACATATTATGATGGTAAATATATTGAATTACTAAAATCTTGGCAAAAATATTACAAAATGGCAGGTATAGCATTTGTTGGTTTATCTACATACGCATTTATGAAAAAACATCCATCTAAGTTTAGGTCTCTTGCTAGTAATGCAAATGAGCTTATTCAAATATTACCAATAGATAAAGAATCAACTGATATTATAACGCCATTACTAAATGGATTTTCTACGAAACTAACCGAACACGTAGCTCCACAACAAAAAAGAATGATGAATTCTGGAACTTCTTCAACAAAACGATGTGTGAGTGAGACAAAAAAAAAATTTGTCGCAGCACAACAGGGATGGAAATGTAAAAAATGTAACCAACAACTTCCTGCCTGGTTTGAAGTTGACCACAGTGTTCGCTTAGATAGCGGTGGTACTAATCATGTAAACAATCTTGTTGCATTATGTCGTAACTGTCATGGAGAGAAAACCGCTATGGAAAATCTTTAATATTGTGTAATTTTTTTATTAAATATGATATTTTTTCTCAATTGGAGGGCAATAATAGATCGCGTCATAAATACAGTATAACACATAATTTGAAACATTGTACTTTTTGTAATTCCCATTATTAAATATTTTTATTTCCTTTTAATTTATAATGGAAATTATAAATTATTTATATAATTTTATTAATTATCTTTACAAATTCATTAAAACTCAAATCAAAACTACTGAAAAAATTGTCTTTTACATATTATTTATTGAATTACTTATTATCATTTCATACATGTATTATCCAAAATTTAAATATTTTTTCATTTATAACAATGGGTTGATGTTACTTGATAAACCTATTTATTTAAACAAGAAAAGAACTTTAGGCTCATTTGAAGAATTATATAAAGATGGTAAACGAATATATAATTATTCAATATCTTCATGGTTTAACATTAATCCTCAGGCATCTACTTCTAGTAATTCAAATATTTTAACTTATGCAAATAAAATTTTTGTAAAGTATAATGGTAGTAAAAATACCTTAACTGTCTATGCTGAAAAACATGATAATATTTTTATAGATGTAGCTATTATTAAAAATTTAAAATTACAATATTGGAATCATATCGTCATAAATTATGATGGAGGTATTGTTGATATTTTTCTTAACGGTAAATTAGTTGGTTCTTCGCCCGAAATAACACCATATATGAATTTTGAACCAATTATTATTGGAGATAATAATAGTTTACAAGGAGGTATACAAAAAACTTTTTTTTACAATAAAATTAGGACAAGTAAAATGATATATTTAGAATATTTTGTAACAAAATTATTTTTATAGTTTATTAATATAATGAACTATATTTACAGAATATTAGTAATTTTAATTGTAGTAGTTATTGTTTACAATTTACTTAGTTGGTATTTCCAAAAATCATCTAAACTTACATCAGGTCTCTCTAAGGGTAGTGAAGAACAAACTATTGAGGCGTCATCTTTAGCAAATAGTAGCCAAAGTAGTAATTACAGTTATTCTTTATGGTTTTACGTTAGTGATTGGAATTACCGTTATGGACAACCCAAAACTATTCTCTCACGTAATGATCAAAATGACGAGCCTTGTCCTTCTATTGCATTGGGTTCTATGAAAAATAATTTAGAAATTTCCGTTGCTTGTTACCCAACTTCTAGTACTGATGAAGATACTACATCAGTTATTCATAAATGTAATGTTTATAATATTCCTATTCAAAAATGGGTTCATTTAGCAATTAGTCTAAATGGACAAAATTTAGATGTTTACATTGATGGTAAACTTACTAAAACATGTGTATTAGAAGGTGTAGCAAAAGTCAATTCTGAAGCAAACGTTTCTGTTACACCAGATGGTGGTTTTAGTGGTTGGACTTCTACTGTTAAATATTATGATACCGAGATAAATCCACAAGAAGCATATAATTTATACAAAGCCGGTTACAGCGATAAAGGATTACTTGGGCAATTATTTGGACAATACAAACTTCGTGTTCAACTTTTAAAAGATGGAGAAACAGGAACAAGCTTTGAAATTTAATTGCTAATAATATATATATATTATGAATTTTTCCAATATATTGCCATCAAATATAAATAATGTAGGTTCCACTAACTCTTTTGGAAAATCCAACAATCGTGTTTTTTCAAATAACAAATATTTAAATAAAACAACCCAATTTTTAGAGTCAAATAATGTTATCACTAAATTTTCATTTATTGTATTGAGTCTTATTATTTTCTTGACACTATTACGTTTAGGATTTTCAACAATTTCATGGTTATTATCTCCTTCTTCAAACCCTATATTAATTAAAGGTATGGTTAATGCAAAACAAATGGTTATTATCCCACAGGATCCGTCAGTAAACGGCTCTAAACCTATTTTAAGGTCTGATGATGATGACGAAGGTATTGAATTTACATGGTCCGTGTGGTTATATAACGACGACTTTTCATATAAACGTGATGAATATAAACACGTATTCCATAAAGGTAACGATAATATTAATACTACAACAAAACCATATGGTAAAAATGATCCAAATAATAGCCCAGGTCTTTATATTGCCCCTAACACGAATGATCTTGTAGTTGTTATGAATACATTTGGTAAAATGTCAGAAGAAGTTGTTGTTAAAGGAATTCCCATGGATAAATGGTTTAACGTTATTATACGTCTAAATAGACAACGTAACCTAGACGTATATATTAATGGTACTATGGCTAAAAGACATAGACTTAGTAGTATTCCTAAACAAAATTATGGTAATGTGTATACCAGTATGAATGGCGGATTCTCTGGTTATATATCTGATTTAAGATATTTCAATAATGCATTAGGAACTACACAGATTCAAAATATTATTTCAAAAGGACCCTCTTTAATAACAAGTTATAAAGATGGAACAAAAACTAATAAACCATCTTATTTATCACAAAGTTGGTTTTTTTCATAAGTAAATATATATGAAATATATTATTGCCGAAATTTTAGGAACTGCTTTTTATTTGTATTCTATTTTGGTTTCATCGAACCCTTTAACTATTGGATGCGCTTTAGCAATAACTATATTTGTTACAAGCAAATTTGCTAGTGGTCATTTTAATCCTGCTGTTACTTTAATGCTTGTTTCTATTGGTAAACACCCTGTATCTTTATTAATACCTTATCTACTTTCTCAAATGGTAGGTTCGCTTATTGCGGTTAATTTAGTTAATTTAACAACAAAATAATTTTTTTTAACATTATATATTATAATGTTCAAAAATGCAATGAATATGGCAAAAAAAGGTATGGGTGATTTAGCTAAAAATCCTAATGTTATGGCATTGCAACAAAGAGCCAAAACTATGAAACAACAAATGGGTCCGAAAATGACAAACATGCGCAGTAATGCACAAAATATGACCAAAAAACTTAAACAAAAAGCAGCAACTAACCCCCAATTGATGAGACTCCGCGCCAACGCTAATCAAATGGCAACTAGTGTTAAAAATAATCAAAATGTTCAAAGAATGCGTTCCAATGCAAATGCTATGGGAACCAGAATGAATACAATGGCTACAAATATGGTCAGCAATGCTCTTGAACGAGTACCAATGACTATGCCTATGAGTGCAGGCGGTACACGTAAACGTCGTGGTGGTTGCGACCTGGCCACCATGTCCGGCTGCGGTGGAGGTATCACACGCAAAGGTGGTAAAAGAGGAGGCAAACGCGGTGGCAAACGCGGTGGCAAACGTGGTGGCAAAAGAGGTGGTGGCAGTTGCGGTGTCACCCCATCAGATGGTGGCAAGAGAGGTGGTGGCAGTTGCGGTAGCGATCACGAAGGTGGCAAACGTGGTGGCAAACGTGGTGGCAAAAGAGGAGGTAACCTGCCTTCTTTTTAAATTACATTTTTTTGGTACTCATTTTATATAATAAATACAAACCAAAAATACCAAGTGATGTATAATATAATTTTATTAAAGCATCATCAGGCATATCTGAGTCTTTTGGCGATTTGAATGCTTCTACACATTTCTTTCTGGTAGTCGGATGTTTACCAGATGGAAATAAACAAGGTGACATTGCATCTATATCAAAATTTGTTAGATATTTTGTTTCCATTTTTTTGTTGTTGTTTACATCTATGGTTTGCAATGTTATTGCACGACAATCTGGATTTGTTCCAGCCATAAATGCTTGAAATAGTTGCATTGGATTAATATTGTTTAAATTTGTTAATGTTCCCGGAACTAAACCTTTAAATGATTTGAAATTAGTTCCAATACCTTGTGAAATAAATGGTATTGAACCATCTGCAACATTACTTATATATAGCGACCTTGTTTTTAAATCTCCTGTTTTTGTGTCCTTACATGTTGCACCTGTTTCAAGAAAAAACTTATCTCCTAAAGGACCATTTACTTTTGAAGCTTTTCCGCCACCAGATATTAACAATTGTGTATATGCCGTTAATCCCTGAATGTTATTTGATAATGTTTTCATATTACCCTTTGAACTCATACCCATTTTATTTGGCGCTTTTATTTGTTTAGAATAATCATAATTTGGACCCAATAAATCTTCTTGTAATTCATTTACATCCGTTAGTGCACGATCAAAAAATGATGACATATATATTATATTAAGAATATACAATAAATATATCTTTTATAAACTACTATATTCCGGTCACTTCAATTATTTCATCACCCGGTTGTACTCCTTCTCTTATTAATTTTTCATTTATATCCTGCAATCCAACTTTATTATTTTCTACATCTTCTTTTAATAAATCAAAATCTAATTCTTCAAAACGAGCAAGTTTTTTGTTGATATTATTTATTTCAATAACATTTTGTTTAGAAATAATTAATGGGTCATTTTGTAATGAGCAAGTTTCATCAACACCTTCTACTACAGGTAACATGCATAGACTTAACAGTATAAGAATTAAATAAAATAGTATACAAATTATTTTTATCATATATATAAATATATCTTTTTTTTTCTATAAGTATAATATAATAATGGGATTAATGTATACATACAAAAAACCATTAGGTAATTGGAAAGGGAAGACTGTTACCAATAATGTGCCTGTTTGGAGTAATAATAATCCATCTAAAACTGTTGATTATACCGCATTTAAAGCACGACCTCTAAAAATATGGCGTAAACAATTACACACTAGAACTAACGGCAAATCAGGAGTTGGTATACCAACGGATATACCTGGTGGTTTAGTTACTACTAATAATGGCAGTAATTGTAAACCAAACCATCTTGTAACACATATTACCCCGAACTATAAAGGTTGCCCTATTATTAAAGATGCTAGCGGAAATCTTGTAAAAAAACAATGTAATGTTACTAAAACCGCTTCTACTATTATAGATAAAAATTATCACTCTGATTCAAAATCATACTTACAAAATAAATGTAATTCAAATATTGTACAAAATACTAACACGAAATTTAAAACAAATAGTGCTGTAGAAAGTAGTACAAGAGTACTAAGATTGAAAGTTGACACACAAGATTATTTTTACTACAATTAAATATTTTTATATCTTTCTAAAATTACCTTTGGTATTAAATGATCTCTAATTGATTGCAGTTTCTTAAAACATTTATTTATTGTAACTTCACTAATTTCACTAATGTTATTAATTATTTTTTTTGTAATTTGTAAATTACATTCATATGAAACAAAATATACTATTCCCGCAGCAATAGACAATGGTGTATTTTCTGGTATTAAATTATTTTTATCAATTCTTACTGCAATAAATTTACACACTTTTGTTAATTCATTATTCATATTTAATCTACTACAGAATCGTTCTATAAATGATTCTGGTGTTGTGTTACATAATATTATTTTATCATCATTATTTGTTTCAGATTCTAAATTATTAATTATTGAAAGTGCATTTTTACAACCTTTTGTAGCACTTGTATTATCTAATTTAAATATAGTTGCTATCTCTTTTGCTGTTCTCGGGTGTCCATTTAATCTGGCAGATACATACAATGAAGCGGCAATAATACCATGTCGGTTTAAACCTCTAAAAGTTTTCGTTTCTGATATCATTTTATGAAATCTAATTGCATCATCAATCATCAATTTAGGTATACCCGATTGTCCGGCTAAAATAGATATTCTTTGAAACTCATCATATTGTGATTTTTCTTTATATGGCATAGATTGCCATTCAGTATACCTTCTTATTTTACGCATTTCATATGATGAAATTCCATTACATACTACTTTACAACCAAATGATGACTCTTTTAATAATGGATTAATTGGTGGTCCAGCTCGTGTTGGGTCTGAACCTTGATTATCTTCAGCACCGTAATATCTCCATTCTGCAGATTGATCTACGCAATCAGTAATAACAATTCCACATTTTCGATTAGTACATGTATAAAAACCATTATCTCCAATTATTAACAATTTATTACAAGATTTACAAATATCGGGTTCATCACTATTGTCATAAACACATTGTATATTTGTTTTTTCAATATTTTTATCAAAACACTTCCATAATTCATGTTTATTTTTGTTAGAGCGTTTTTTCTTTTTTGTTTTTGAATATTCGTTCATTCAATATAATTTGAATTATTCTTTTAAAATCAATTTTATTATATTTATATTATATGGGAAATATAAACAGCAACGAAAAAAAATCTTTATATGAAGTAACCGATTATATTGCATCTAATTATATATTAACAAATTCTTTTGAAGATCTTAGAAATCTATTAGATATTAAATATTGTAATGATTTAGTGATATTAACATCGGATGTATTGGAGAGAAATTTAAACATGGCAGAAGTAAATTATTTATCACAAAGAATTCACAAAGGTAATGAAATAAATTCTATGAAAAAAGAAAATATTATTTTTCTTACAAAAGATCACATTTCTGATATAGATGTTAATAATCTAACAAAAAAAAAAAGAATTTGTAAAGGTATTGCAAAATTTTATATTAAAGTTGCCCATTTATTTGCTGCAATAGTTACTACTGTCAATCCATTATATAGTTATAATGATGGTTTTGGTGAAAAATTTATAGATTTAATGAAAAAGAATAAAGTAAATAAAAAAATTTTTAAAACTGTTTTATTTGATAATATATGTACAAGACGAATAAATGCACTTATGAAAAATGTTGATTTATCTGGAAATAATATTGTAATTGAACCTGGGTTTTGTAAAATGAATAGAAATCCTAAAACATATTCAACAAAAACACTATATAATGAACCAGGTATTCCAGAACTATCTAAACTATACTATGATAAGTATAATTTTAATACAGGTAAATTTAGTAACATGAGTAATACTATGAAAAAAACTTACAAAAGAGATGTAAAAACATTTTACAAAGAATTTACCGGAAATAAAAAGGTTCCATCACATATTAATAAATTTAGTGATATACCTCTTCGTAATTACCACAAACTTCCTGAATGTCATAAAAATGGATTATATAATAATACTTACAGTGGAACAACAAAGAATTTTTTATTCAGGAAATACGCAAATCATGTAAAAAAAATGATGCAAGAAACAGAAAAAAATCAAAAAAAATTAATTACTATTTTAGATGAATTATTTATTGTAGATAATCAAAACACCACTAAAAAAAATATTATCATTAATCCAAATCTAACATATACAAAATTACAAACTCTTGTTGAAAAATCACGTAATCCTATTATTCAAAGTTATATTAGTTGTGAACAGGATTTTTTAAAAGGATTAGAAATTTTTGAAGCAATAGTAGAAACACAAATACTGCAAACTACCAAGCAACAAATGATAACATTAAAAAAAGATGCTTCAACTATTCAGTTTTCTAATGATAGTGAAATATTAAATCAAGATGTTATAGAATGAATATGTTTAATTACGCCATTTTCGCCATTTTTTGAATAAATTATACACAGTTCAATAAGTGGATCTATTAATGTATTATATTGACTTTGTAAATATTCATTTTTAACTATAATTGATTTTGGTTTTTTAGATATATATATTAATTTATCATAATAGTGATCTAACATACTATTACTTTTTCCAAAATATGTATCAAATCTTTTTTTTGATGCATATTCTAATACTTCATCACGCGTTATAGGCATTGGTGTTGTTGAACATGCTATTGGTAAATCCTTATGTGTATTATATTGCCAACACCGTATTATACCTTTTTTTCCAGAAGCTTCTATTCTATCTGACCATCTTACCCATAAATATTCAGGATGTTCTAAACAATCTTCTGGTATATTGTCCCCATTTTTTGAACATGAAACATAGCTTATAATTTTAATTGTTAACTTACGAACATTTTCACTTACATCTACTTCCTTCATTATTTTATTTGCATTTTCATAATTATTATTTGTAAAATATTTGCGGTCATCTGCGTCATGTAACAGTGCTGCTATTCGTAATGAATATATTGTATCATTCGGTAATTCTACGATATAACTTTCAATTGCATTATTAATATGATTAAATACTGAGACAACGTGGTCTGGACCATGTGATTCATCAATATTGTGTTTTTCACACAACATTTTATATTTTTCCAATATTAATTGATATTTAGAAAACCCAATAAATTCACTATTATCCATACTACATTTTATTTAGTTGTTTTTATTTCAATTTTATTATTTTAGGCATGTTTTTTTCTTTATTAATATTATAATGCCCGCCACAACAGCAAAAAAATCCTACCGCCGTCGAGTAAATAAATCATCATGCCGTAACTTAATTGCTGCACAGTGCAGACATCGTGCTCAATGCAAGTACGTTATGGGTAAAACACGCAAATTTTGCAGAAAATTAAAGAACGCCAAGCGTGTTAAAAAACGTAGAAGCCTCCGCATTGCGGCATTGAAAAAATAAATTTTTTCATTTACTAGTAATTAATCGATACATTATTCAAGCATATAATGTTATTTGTACATAACATTCATATTTTTCATAATTATATACAAATATCATGTATATAATTATTACATTTTTGAATATTTTAATACGCTGATGTATTATAGGATTGTTATATTATTTTTTTACTTAGGTTACCTTTACTTTTCTGTGGAATTCTCCATTTTTATCATATCTATTTGTTAGTTTTATTTCATAATTAAAAGGTAAATATAGTATCATTATCTTCCATATATTAATACAATCATGACATATCATAGTAGGTTTTATTCCACCAAGGTTGCCCTATCTCATGATCGACAATGTTGTTGTGTCTCTGTTTATCTGTAATATAAACTAAGGACATAACTATTAAGAGTTACACATTTGGAAAATGTGTAATTATATAATAATATATATTATGACGCAATACAGTCTACTATTTAATTTATATTTTACAAAAAAAAATATGTATAACAAACATAAAAAATATAAAGTAGCAAAATATTCCAGCTGGACATGGATGAAATTGTCCAAATATATAATTAGGGTATAAAAAAAAAAGAAAAACATGTGTTTTTCTACATAATGTAGGGAGGGATATTAGGAAATTACAAATTTTATGTAGGGAATTTTATGTAGGACATAAAAAAAAGAACTATTTAAGAAAATATTGTAATTATGTATATGGTACAAAATGGTACACAAAAGTACTACAAAAGTACTAGGGTATTTAACTGTACAATTTGTGATTATAAATGCTTTAATAAAAGTAATTTAAATAAACATCTACAAACCAAAAAACACAAAAAAGCTGAAATGGTACACAATGGTACACAAAACTACTACAAAAGTACTACCCCCTCTTTAGACTGGGAATGTCCTTGTGGAAAAAAATATAAATACCGTAGTGGGTTTTATAGACACAAACGTTTATGTAAATTTCAGGATAATAAAGAACAGAAAGAAAATATAAATTTGAAAAATATGTTTATACATGTTGTTGAAGAAAATAAAGAACTTCGCAACATGTTAATTAAGCAACATGATCAAATAGAAGATATTATTCCAAAAATAGGAAATATTACAAATAATACATTCAATATAAATATATTTTTAAATAAAACATGTAAAGATGCACTAAATTTAACAGAATTTATTAATTCTTTAAATATTCAGGTTTCAGATCTAGAACATACTAAAAAATATGGATTATGTCAAGGATTGACTAGTATTTTGGTAAATGGACTAAAAGAATTGGGTACGTATAAAAGACCAATACATTGTACAGATATTAAACGTGAAGTATTATATATTAAAGATAATAATGAATGGGGTAAAGAAGAAACATCCGATAATTTAAAAAAAACATTACATGATGTTGCTGATAAACAACGTAAATCTATTAAACAATGGGAAGAGGCTAATCCATATTGGGAAAAAAGTGAAGAAGGTAAAGAACAATGGATACTTCTTGTTAAAAATGTTATGGGGACAATCGATAATAATATTATTGATAATAATAATATTATAAAGAATATTGCAAAAGAAATAAAGATTTAAGTCACTTTGATTTTGATTCAATACTATTAAACATATCACTATTATATATTCCTAATGGTTTATACGTACTTACATCTCTATATTGTTTATTTTGTTCTTTTTTTTCTGTAATAATATTTTTTTTATTTTTAATATTTTCTGTTTCTACTTTTTTGCCATAACCATCCATTACTATTCCTGTTTTTTTTTTAATTTCACTTCTTACATATGATGGCACCCAATGTTTCCATGATATTAAAAATAAATTTGGGTGTGTGTATCTAATCATGAAACCATTATCATTTAGTTTGCTTATGCAATATGCAATACATGATTCTAAGTTATATTGAGGTATACCGAGCATCATTTCAGGTACAACATACCAGCAATATTGTATATTAAGATGTTGTCTTGATGTCAACCTAATTTTATTATGTATGCGACCAAGTATCTTATTATATACACCAAGTGTATTTAAATCATGTGTTTTTTTACGTTCATATAAGTCATCAATATTGATATGTGGATTACTTTCTTCATCTCCTAGAGTAAATATTGTATCCATGCATAAATATTGTTAAGAAAAAGTTATTAACAATAATATTTAATTAATATTAAATGATAAAACATTTAGTTTTAAGTGGTGGTGGACCAGCCGGTCTTGCAACTTATGGTGCTGCACGCTATTTATCTAGCATTGATTATTGGAATATTAATAATATAAAATCAATGTATGGAACTTCTATCGGTTCTTTAATTAGTGTTATTTTGTCACTAAATTATAACTTTGACTGGCTAGATGATTTTTTTGTAAAAAGACCTTGGTATAAAGTATTCAGTTTAGACCCCGAATTACTATTAAATGTTTATTCTAGTAAAGGTATATTTAATGAAAATTTTATAAAAACCGCTATTGAACCATTGTTATCTGCAAAAGGGTTGTCAATAGATATTACACTTAAAGAATTTTATAACTTTAACAGTATTGATATACACATATTCACAACTGAAATAAACGGAGAACAATTAGAACAAATTGATTTATCACATAAAACTTTCCCCGAGTTAACAATAGTTAAAGCAATATCAATGAGTTCTGCGTTTCCAATAATATTTACTCCTATTTGTTATAATGACAAGTGTTATGTAGATGGTGGATTATTAAATAATTATCCTATACATGAATGTATTAAAAATAATAACTGTAATAGTGATGAAGTATTATGTTTTAAAAATAATTGGAAAAGTTCTGATAATATAATTAGTGATGAATCAAATTTATTACAGTATTTAAATGTTTTACTAAAACAAATTAAAAAACAAATAGATTTAGAAAAAAAACCTATAACAGTAAAAAATACCGTTTGTTGTTCATTAGAAGGACTAAATGGTTACGACAAATGGCTAAATATACTTGAAGATATTGAAATGAGAAAAGAATTTATAAGTAGAGGGGATAAAAGTGCAAAATTGTTTATTAGTAATATTACGACGACTGAATAAATTTAATAAGTGTTTCTAAATCAGGTTTTGCATCATATTCAATTATTTTATTATTTTTTACTAATTTTATGGTAGGATAACCCTCTATTTTGAATTTATCCGCTGTTTGCGCATCTTCATCGCAATCAACTTCTATAAAATTAATATTATTATATTTCTCTTTTAGCTGATTCCATATTGGAAATGCGGTTTTACAGTGTGGACACCATGATGTATAAAAAAAATACATATCAGGCTTGTGTTGACTATTTATTTCATCATCATCAGTTGTGGCAAATTCTTTATTTTCAACATATTTTGCATCTATTTTAGGTATAACATATGTTTTATAGAACAAATATGCAGCTACTCCAAAAATTAATGTAACAATAAATATCATGATTGCTTTTTTGTTTGAAACTATATTTTTAAACATATATATATATATATTTAATATAACATATATATTGAAGCTTTAACGTATAATACATAAAGACAATAGTATGTAATTTTATTATACATGATTTTTTTAGATAAGAAAGGACAAATTATAGAAATAACAAAAATGACATACAATAATGATAAAGATTATTATAGAAAAATAATTAATACAAAGGGGTTTATTTTAAAAGAAAAACCTATTGATAATACAAAAAATATATTAAATATAATAAAATTATCTAATAATAATGTATGAATAAAGAGGGAATATATAATAAAAGTGAGTATAATAGCGGAGATGGTATGCTAACTACTGTATGGGGGCCAAGTATATGGCATTATTTACATATCGTCAGTTTTAATTATCCTATTAATCCAAAACAAATTGAAAAACAAAAATATAGAGAGATTATTCTTAATATGAAACACACTTTACCATGTAAATATTGTCGTGACAATTTAACAAAAAATTTTCAGCGTAAACCTTTATTATTTAAGCACATGAAAAATCGTGAAACTTTTTCTAAATATGTTTATGAATTACACGAAATAATAAATAAAATGCTTAATAAAGTTTCTGGGTTATCTTATGAAGATGTACGTGAGCGATATGAGCATTTTAGGGCAAGATGTACTTTAGATATATCTAAAGATAAAAGAAATACTATAAAGGTAAATAAACAAAAAAAATCTAAAAAAACAAAAAAAACAAAAAAAGCAAAAGAAAAAGGATGCACCGAGCCATTATATGGTAAAAAAGCGAAGTGTGTTATAAAAATAGTACCTCAAGAAGAAAAATGTAATACATTACAAATAGACAGACAATGTATTAAATCACGCACCAAATTGGCTAAAATCTGATATAATTGGACGAGGTAGTTTATCGTTTGATGCAGAATAACTTGGTATTTTTTTGCATTCAAATGATGGTTCTGGACATCTTGCACAAGGTGGGCAAGGTGGGCATTTTGATATATTAGATGCACTATCAGATACTGTTGGACATACTGGACATACCGGAGTTACCATTTTTGTTTTTAGTATATATAAATCTTCATCACCTTTTGGTATTTTATTATTTTTTTTAGACTTTTTATTATCATTTTTCATACCTTCTTCTAAAACATGAAAAAACATCGAAGTTATTAATGTTACAAATAAAATTAATAGTAAATGAACGTTTAATAATTTCATATAAAGTATATGGGGAAAATATATATATATATATCTTATAAATATACCTTTTTATTATATTGTTTCAACTAATGTTAGCTAAATTCCTAAGTGGATATGAGGCAATTTCACACTCTGCTAATGTAGCTTTTTTCCAATACCTCTACATTTTTCATGAATTGGATTAATGCAAATAAATATAATAGTTATAATTCCCATAAAAAGAGTATATTTCAATTGATTATTAGACATATTTATATAAATTGAAATATTAATTAAAAAAATATATATTGTATATGTTAAGTACAAAATATATAACTACCGACGATGTTATTGAAATAGGTATAGATGAAGCAGGGCGTGGTCCTATGCTTGGACGTGTTTATAGTGCAGCTGTAGTACTTCCAATAGATGAGTTTAAACATGAAGATATGAAAGACAGTAAAAAATTCCATTCTCAAAAAAAAATTACAGCAGTATCTGAATATATTAAGGAAAACGCAATTGCATGGTGTGTAGCTTTTTCAACAGAAAAAGAAATTGACGAAGTTAATATACGAAATGCAACACATAATGCAATGCATAGAGCTATAAAGGGTGTTATTGAACAATTAGGGAAAACCGAAAATAATCGTCTTATTGTTGACGGTAATGACTTTAAACCATATGTAACATTTGAAAATAATAAATATAACACAATACCTCATGTTTGCATTGAAGGTGGTGATAATAAATATACACATATTGCTGCTGCTTCTATATTAGCAAAGGTTACCAGAGACAATTATATTAATGACTTATGCGAACAAAACCCTAATTTGGATGAACATTATGGAATCCTAAAAAATAAGGGTTATGGTACAAAACAACACATGGATGGAATAAGAAAAAATGGAATTACAGATTTTCATCGCAAAACATATGGTATTTGTAAACAATTCATGTAAATGAACTGGTTAGTGTTGTATATTGTGATAAATCGTAATTCTTTGCCTCTAGAAAATCCTCATAATTTTTCTTAAATTGTTCTAATGATTTTTTTTCTGCGGTGGTTTTATTTCTTATACTTTTCATCCACTTTCTTTGCCCTTTTTGCATAGTCATTATATCTTCATATTCAGATTGTGTTGTTGCATAAAATGGATTTTCTGCTCCATACATATCATTTACAATTTCAATTAATTCTTCGTTACCATGCATCATTGGATTAGATATTGCATTACCATAATCAAATAAAACTAGTTCTCTATTATTATTATCATAACGTAAAGCGATATTTCCATTATGTATATCACCGTGAGCAATTCCATTATTGTGCAGTATATCTATGTCTCTTTTAAAATTTTGAATTTCATTATAATCAACTTTCGCTGGATCAAAAACCGCAAATTTATCACCTTTCCAGTCATTGGGGTCAGCTTTATATGAAATAGTAATAGGAACTGCGTCACTGTCGAATTTCTCTATTTTTATTATTAATGCAGAGTCATCTTTATCTAATAATTGTATTGGTTTTGTAAACTCACTATTAACCTTTGATATCGAATCAACCAACTCTATTCCAGATAATTCATTTTTATAATTGTCATTTGCATTTGCTTCTGCAGAATCTTTAAATGTTTTAATAACATAATTTTCGTAAATATCTATATTACCTTCTTGACCATGAGTTATACTATGTAAAGGTACTTCATTATTATCATACACCTCAAATGAACCGTAACTATCATTGTTGTCTGTATACTTTGTTAGGTGAATTTGGTCTTGTCTATTTTGATTAGTGCGAAGATTTTTTGGTGGAATATATGACGCATCACTAAGAGTCAATGCAGTTATAAAAAGACCTATCAAATATTTACCACGCATTCCACCGATGATATTGCGATTTGTAGTAACTGTTTTTTTAAAATCATTAATAATGTCTATTAGTGGTATTACACTATTGTAATTATTATTTATTTTAAGTTGTTTAGTTAAAAATTTGGATAGTTTAATCAGTCTCAAGACAGTTATATTTTTACAATTTTCTACTAAATATGGAATACTAAAAATAGTTTTAGATTTTTGGTCAATATTTTTGTAACAACTTATTATTTCTTTTAATGTGTTTATATGATATTCCTTATTATTTCCACCCGAGTGTTTTTTTAATAGGATTCTTCTTCTACGCCGGCTTGGGTTCTTTCGGTTTGGGTTCTTTACATGTTTGTTTGTTTTCACCATATATATATATATATATAGTTGTAATAAAATTGATCACAGTTATCTTCATTATAATAGAGTATAAATATGACATATCATTTAATTCGTCGTTTAAACAACAAATCATGGAACTGTGTTTCATATAAGAAATTTTTATTAAGCGAAACAAATAATACAATTATTGGACAATTTATTTCAACAAATTGGTACAAAGAAAAAATTAAATTGGGTTACAGTTATGAGTTTGCGGTTATTTCATTAAATGAAAACGAAAATTTTACAAATATTATTTCAAGAATTAATGAATTAGAATCAAATACTATAGGTATTTGTTCGTATAGTAATGTTGTAGTATATAAAAAGTATAGTGAACATGAATTAGAGAAGTTGTGTAATAAAACACAAAACAAGATTTATGTAGAAGAAAATATTAATAATAATAATCGTTTTGGTATGACATTTACAAATGAAAAAGAACTAAATAAAAAAAATCAACAAATAGATCGCAACCAATATTTTATGACATGTCCTAGTTTTGTATTGCACCTTTAAACAGTTTGAATATTTGTTAATTCTTTATTTTTTTGTGAACCAATTGACACTAAAGATATACACATAACAATAGTACAAATAAGTATAATTGAAGCATAAACCCATTCAAAATATACAATAATATATGCCATTTTATAAATCAAATACTTTGATAGTTCATTAGTACAATTTCTTCCCCAAATTTCGTATGTACCCCATGAACCAAAAGCTACACATTGTAACCATGAAAACAAAATATAACATAAATTTATTTTATTTTCAGTCTCGGTTTTTTCATTATTATGATTAGTGTGTGATTTAATTTGAATAAATATAATAACAATCATTGTTACTACATATCTCCACAATAATGAACCACAATGATTTCTAATTGTTTTGTCAGATACTTCTGTTAGTCCAATTATAGCATATACAATCCAAACAATAATTCCAATGCTAATACTAGATAGAGTGCATAAAAAAGAAGTTACTCCACAGCATATAGCAATTTTATCACGTGTATGTATTTGTTGCATCTTGTTTGTAAAATAAAATGATTTACATATTTCAATTTTATTTATATGTATATATATTATGTATAAGTTGTGCTTACTATATTTAATATTAAGTATGTTAATCTTTATTGTGTATTATTACTGTAATATTAAGGAAGGTTTTGTATATGAAAAAAATAATTTAACAAATGTGAAAACGCATTTAGAGAATAAAAATAGTGAATTGCGTACTATTACTAATAAAATATCTCAAGCAACAAATAAAATAAATTTGGCAAATAGAAGTATAGCATCCAGTAAAAATAATATAATTATTACTAATAATAATATTACACCCTTGAACATTTAAAACGCCGACCTAATCCAGATATTTTTTAGGTTT
>CERI01117584.1_pt1 | contig 18151 bp, 15 predicted proteins | sample 350261 | NCBI WGS metagenome assembly CERI01 (sample SAMEA2620979, study PRJEB7988) | marine metagenome | isolation source: saline water (ENVO:00002010), including
AGGCGAATATCTACGTTGGTATTTTTCAATAGATCGGGATGTTGTCCGGTAAAACATGTTTTACAGTTCGGTAAATGGGCTATTAAAGAACTGACTTTGATATATTCGGGTCGCGTGCCAAAACAAATGAGGATTTTCATATACATTATGAGATATTTGAGTATAGATAAAAATACGAACGAAATGCGCGTCTATTTTGTGCGACACTCGTTCATTTTTTTTGCATATTTTAAAGTTATACAATAATATATAATGAAAGGATTGGGCAATAATTGTAGCCAACCGCCCCGTGAAGTGGAGATACCCCAGGAAGTATCAAATAACCAAACATTTGAAGAAAGATGTAATGAATATCCGAGCATTACATTGAATAAAAAACAAGTATGTGATTTTGAATTACTTGTGAATGGTGGATTTGACCCTTTGAATGGATTTATGAATGAGGATGATTACACTTCGTGTGTCGCAAAAATGAGACTAAGTAACAATAAATTATGGTCGATGCCAATCACATTATGTATTAGTGAAGCCCAAAAACAGGAATTACAACACACGAATTACGTCGTATTAAAACATGAAACTGGGTTACCTTTAGGTATTATGGATATAAGCGATTCATCTGCTATTTACAAACCGGATATTAAAAAGGAAAGCGTCAATGTATATGGCGCAGATGATATTAATCATCCTTATGTGAAAATATTACATACATACGTTGAAAAGGGTTTTATTTACAACATAGGCGGTCCTATTGTCGATTTTAAATTACCACCTCACTATGATTTTTCCGAAATTCGCAGAACACCTGCCGAAACAAAGGCCTATTTTAAGAAAAATGGTTGGACGAAAATTGTTGGATTTCAAACAAGGAATCCCATGCATCGTTCGCATTACGAACTTACAAAATACGCTATGAAAATGGGTGGTGAAGATTGCAAATTATTGCTACATCCGGTCGTTGGTATTACACAGGATTGCGATATTGATTATCACACTCGCGTGAAATGTTACAAGGAGTTGATTAAATATTACGAAAACGATATGGCATTATTGAGCTTACTTCCTCTTTCCATGAGAATGGCTGGACCCCGCGAAGCTGTATGGCACGCACAAATTCGTAAGAATTATGGGTGTACTCATTTTGTGGTGGGTAGAGACCATGCAGGACCTTCTTATAAACGTCAAGACGGAGGTGACTTTTATGGACCGTATGACGCACAAGAATTACTTCAGTCAGTTGCAGATGAAATCGGTATTGAAGTGATTGTGTCAAAATTAATCGTATACACATTACCCAAAGACGAAGAAAACGAGATGAAGGGCACCTATCGTTCAATTGATGATGTAGATGATAATATGGTGGTAAAAAATATATCAGGAACAAAGCAGCGCGAAATGTTAGCAAACGGAGAAAAAATCCCCTTGTGGTTTTCTTTTCCGGATGTCATTAATGTATTGGAGGACGAATTCAAAGGAAAACAATCAAAAGGCTTCTGTTTGTATTTCGTCGGATTGTCGGGTGGCGGTAAAACAACCATCGCGAACTTCGTTATTTCCAAGATAAACGAATTGAGTAATCGAACCATTACCTATTTAGATGGGGATATTGTTAGATTGGAGTTATCCAAGGGTTTAGGATTTTCTCAAGAAGACCGGAGTATGAATATTCGTCGCATTGGATTCGTTTGTGCCGAGGTAGTAAAACATGGCGGTGTAGCGATTAGTGCAAATATAGCTCCTTATGAATCTGACAGAGAACACAATCGCAAAATGATTTCTGCCAATGGTGAATATATTGAAATCTTTGTCGATACACCCATCGATGTGTGCGAAAAGAGAGATGTGAAAGGATTATATAAGATGGCTAGAAATGGTGTTATTAAAGAATTTACCGGAATTAGCTCCCCATTTCAAAATCCTGAAAATGCTGAATTAGTGTTAGATGGTGCCGAGACAATTGAAACGAATGTGGATATTGTCATTCAATATCTTACTAATAATGGTTTTATTTAAGAAAATACAATAAAATATTGGTAAATCATATAGTATATTTTTATACTATAGGATGTTTTACGAGAAATCCGCGTTTATAGACGGGTTTGTTTCCTTAATGAAAGAGTGCAATCAGATCATTATGGATATATATGACAGTGATTTTGAAATTATTCATAAAGAGGATACGTCCCCTTTAACAATCGCAGATGAGAAATGCAACGCACATATATGCGATTTTTTGCAGCGAATAAATGACAAATTGGTGGAGGGAAATGAAATTGAAGAGAATTCCATTGTCATTATTAGTGAAGAAATCAAAAACGATAGTTTTGAGGAAAGAAAACAGAAGGAATGGTGTTGGTTGGTGGATCCTTTAGATGGTACGAAGGAATTTGTGAAAAGAAACGGTCAATTTACGGCGAATATTGGTTTGACACGAAACGGGGTTCCGGTGTTTGGTTTTGTAAGCATTCCTGTATCGGGAGAAATTTATTATGGTATTCATGGTTTAGGCAGTTTTAAAATTCATGATGGTTTTTGTCAATCGTTACATATAACGCAAAACAAGGACTTTACCAAAAAAAACGTTCAAATAATTGCTTCATCTTCCCATTTGAATAAAGAAACCCAGGATTTTATCGATTCATTTGATGCACCTGTGATTAAGAATACCGGTTCCAGTATCAAATTATTGTGGATTGCTGAAAATAAGGCTGATGTGTATCCTCGAATTGCTCCAACGAGCGAGTGGGACACGTGTGCAGCCCATGCAGTTGTTAAATATGCGGGAGGTCAAGTATTACAATTTGAATCGCGTGACGAATTGGCATACAACAAAGAAAATTTGTTGAATCCCTATTTTATTGTGTATTAAGTATGTAATATTTTAATCCGAACTTTTGCAAAATGGTTTGAAATCGTAATCTATAAACATGTCATTATTAACACCGTTAATTGTTAACAATAACATACTAGAGAAAATAATCAATGCCACAATAAATATAAGAATCGATTGTCTTTTATATTTTGTTAATATAAAATCAGATAGATAGATTCCGATTACAGAACCTCCCGCACTGCACGCACAGAATACACCCCCGTAAGTCATATCTAATTTATCTGCCATGATATAATTCACACTTGATATTGTGGAAGAAGCCAATGTACTGATCGATGAGGAAGCAATAACCACTTCCGGAATCATTCCGGCTTGTATCATGATGGGTGTCGTTAACATACCGCCTCCAATACCGATGTAGGTAGATAAAAATCCGACACACGTTCCGATCAATGCAAATCGACGAATAGTCGTATCGGTCCATGATATATCTCCATCAATAAACGCATAATTCGTTTCTTTTTTATGATTGTAATCGTTTCGAATGTATTGTACGGTGAAATAAGACAATGCACCAATGGTAACAAATTGACCCGTAGCATGTAGCCAATATTCATAGCCACATATTTCCAAATGATTGCGGGTAATACTAAAAATAGATACGATACCTATATTAGCACAAACCATAAGAGTGTTGATGTATTTCGATGCATTTGTATCACCAATTCGTTTGTCATCATTATGTATTTCTAATTCTTCGACTTTGAAGTATTCACCGATTCCATCGATCATGATTAATTCTAAACCGTGTTCTGGGTCATCGAGAATTGCTTTTTCGTGAATGTAGGTATGAATTGCCTTGGAAATTGATTTGGTGAAGGTGATGCTTAAAATGAGTAGCAGGGTAGAAATCGTGACTAGCTTTGGAGAAATCTCCGACAATATAACCCCGACAAACGAGGAATTAGCATCAAATAAAGTAATCAGTAATATTGGGGTGAAATTGATTAATGAACGTTTCGGGTGTAATGGATGAACTTTGTTATATAAAAAGACGACTCTTACTGCTGTATCGCCTAATATAGTAAAAATGGTAAGGGGGATCGCGATTTCCATCGAAAACCCGCCAATAAGCATGTATAAGGGTATTAACAGACCTCCTCCTCCCACGCCTCCTATTGTGGTTATAATGGATGTGGCGAAAACCGATATCATGAGTATAATATCGGTTATTGGATTCGTTATCATAAATGTATTCATTAACATTGTAATACTCGGTTGTATTACAATGTAATAGTGTTTATATATTGATTGTAAATATTATTTATGGAGATACTTATAATCAAATCATTTGTAAAAAACAATAAATCTGATATATATATATGAAATCACGGAGAAAATTTATCAATAAGTTACATGCGTTTGGTCCAAGCATAGTAACCCCACCCTCTTCTCAAACGGACACATTAAATATGTCACATTCGCACTTAATCGAACCATGTTTAGAAGAAGAAATGATTGAATTATTTGATGCGGATGCGTATTTACAAGACTATCCGGATGTGCGTAATGCGTTCACTTCGACCAAGACGAAAATGTCAATAGGTAAATCCGCCAATATAAATCCATTGCATGTTTTAAATCATTATTTACAATATGGCCGCAATGAGGGTAGAAAAGCATATTGCATCCGACAAAATGGAGAAAAAGTATTGTATGATGGATTCACCTTTGAAGCTTATAATACAGTTTGTGAAAGCGCCTATTATTCACGGGTTAATAATGAATTGAATGGATATATGCATTATATTAATACGATTAAAACAAACAAGAAACCATTATTACTGCATGTAAAGTCGTCTGCAAATGTCTTTCCTGAACCCTTTAAAAACCAGGAATTTATTGCAATGTTACAGCGTGAGTGGGCGAAATTCGATGCATGGAAATATAAGAAAGCTCACGGAAAGAATGGAAGCGCGAAAGAACTCTTTATCGATTATGTTTCGAGTAATTTTAATTCATTGATGGCACCGATAAAAGAAGCAGAACGTAAGGTGGCTCTTCAAAAAGAAGCAGAACGTAAGGTGTGTATCATATATGTTTATTATGAGCGAAAAAACGAAACAAAAAACCAAACAAACCTTGCGTATTTTATAAAATACGGGTTGGATCAATCCAGATGGAGAAATATGGATATAACCACTTTAATCATGATTAATGGGTGTCAATGTGAATTATTGATTCCTGAAATGAAAAACGTTCATGTGTTACCTAATGAAAATGAAAGGGATACGTCTTCTTATAAAAGAGGGATACAATATTTTGAAAAAAAACATAATAAACCGTTTTATGATATATTCAATTCATTACTCATTATGAATAGTGATATATTTGGACCTGTATATGAGGAAGGTCGAGATAGACATTGGTTAGACCCGTATTTCAATAAATTACAAAAAGAAAATGCCGTAATTTGTAGTCCATGCATAAATTTTTTAAAGGCTGGTGATGCAGGTGGTCCTGGACCTCGATGTCAGTCCTATTACTCGTTAATAAAAATTGATAAAACAATATACAATTTATTATTAAACACAATATTACAAGGCGAATATAGATTAACACGCATTTTACTAGAAAATGGGTATAATATATCTTGTTTGATATATGACAATATAAATTACAATGATCCAAATGTATGGAGTCACTATAGTGATAGAATCGATAGAATTCCTGATATGACATTATCTAATTTTAAATCACAAATTTTTGTTAAAAATTATTGGAGAATAAATTCAGAATTAAGAGATAGTTTACCCTGTTATTATAATGAAAGTATTCAAACTGCTTTTACAAAAACAAACATGAAAAACATTTACGATGATTATCCTGAAATAGACTATGATTACAATTTATTAGATATTCGCGAAAAAGGTTGTGTAGACCCTAATACAAACTGGGTGTCAAAATCAGATTTTTATAATAAATTTGGATATGCAGAAGAACCTATATTATGGCCTAAACAAAAATCAAATAATATTGCGTGTGTAATTTATTGTCATTATGATAAGGAGAATATCATTAAAGATTATGTAGTTCATGCTCTTAAAACATTGATCCTTTTGAAATATGACATTTTCTTTTGCACGACGTGTACTGAAATTAAAAATATAACCGTTCCTTTTAAAATACATTATTTTGAAAATGTTGGAAGCGGAACTGATTTTATAATGGCAAATACGATATTTAATGACGAAGACTTATCCAAATATAAGTGGATAAATTTGTTGAATGATAGTATTTTACTTCCAATACACGGAATCGAAAACATGAAAAAAACTATACAAACGATGAGACAAGGAAATGATTTTTGGGGTTTATATGAATCTAATGAAATACAAATTCATTTATGTAGTAATTGTTTTTTTGAAATATCAGCGAAGTGTTATCCTGTTTTAAAATCATTTTATAATTCAAAACTAGACAAATGTACGGATAAACAATCGTTTATAGATAAGGTAGAAATAAAACAAACTCAATATTTAGTAGATAATGGATTCACCTATAAAGGGGTTGTCAGTTATAAAGAATTAACACCTGAACCACATTGCATTATGTTTCATCCAAAAAATATAAATAGATATTTATCAGATCCAAAATGTTTTGGAATAAAATGGAAATATATTGGTAATTACATAGATTATAAAAAATTAAATAAACCTTATTTAAATTATCTGATGAGATATTTGAAACTGGTTCCATTAAATATACCCAAAATACCTAATTTTTTTGAATATGTATATCAAAGACCACAACTAGACTACTAATTTATCGTAAAATACAGATGCCCTCAATGGACATTACCTGTTATTATTTGAAATATCATTATGAAAATCATAATAATGTTTTATACGTCGATTTATGTAATTATGTTTTTTGGTATACTTATACTAAAAACCTTTGGTTGATAAAAATATATATGGTCTATTTGACCGTTAGTTGCTGAAATACCTCTCTGGGTTCCATGATATTCATTTACTAATATATTCTGAGTATTATAACAAAATACGCCCGTAAAAAGTCTTTCACATAAGTATTCCACATAGATGTCTGGATTATTTAAATTACATGGTGGTTTTTGACCGAATTTTTCAATCAAATAATCGATTAAAATTTCTGTTAAATATTTAGTAAGGACATTATTACTAATCCAAAACATATTCCCTCCGTTAAAATCGGTCCAATTCTTCTCTAAATGTGGGAATTTTTCGATCAATTGATTTAAACCAATAATGTTGGCAGGACAATCTAAATCATAATTTTTAGGTAAAACACACTTTTGAGAAGCAACATATCCTATATTCTCCATTTTTTTAAAATAATGTTGTAATACAGTTAAATTATTATAATCGACTATAGGTGTTATCAAATCGTCCTTCCAATCCACACACCCTTCTGTTGGATTGGAACTTTCCTTTGTATGTAATTTTAAAATGAAATCAGTATTAATATTGTGTGTTCTCAAATGACGAACGCTTAATAAAAATGGGTAAATATCGACTCCTTTATTTTCGACTTTAATAATAATTGCAGCGGGATATTTATTAGTGATATGGGTGTCAAAATCAGAATGTTCGTTTATTGTAAATATAATAGTTACGTTTAAAAAAACTTTTTTTACATTTTCAATATAAGATGTCATTTTTTCAAATTGGTGAGTATGATATAAATGAATAACAATTGTAATATTTGTTTCAGTGTTTATTATTTCTCGATGGCATATTCTACCTTCCTTAATACCATGATTAATAAAATGGTTGTATGCATCAGTTTTATTTAAATGTCTTAAATCCAGATAGTTTTCTAAATAAAAATCATAATCAAAATTATTAGAATCCATTATACATATAGAATATATATAATTCATATTTATCCATTGTAAAATGTCTATTTATTCAATTGATTTATAGTATTGTTCGTAATTTAATAAAGATAAAAATTTATCAATAACACTTTTTTCATCGAATTTTGTATAGAAAGCATCTTTCGCTCGGTTACCTATAGTATTTCTTAACTCTTTATTTTCAACTAAATTACAAAGTATGTCAAAACATTTATTATGTTCGTTTATTTCCAATAAAAACCCATCATAATTATCGGTTATCATTTCGGCAATACCACCAACGTTAGTTGAAATAACTGGTTTTTTACAATAAAAACTTTCAATAATATTTAATGGTAATACTTCATTAATCGAATAAGATACAAGTATATCAGACATATTTATGAATGGTAATGCATTATTTACCACACCAACTAATATGATATCCTCACTATAAGAAGGATTAATATGTAATTCTTCTCCAATTCTACCAACTATTAACAATTTAATCTGTTTATATTTATCTTTTAATCTATAAAATACATTATCGATAAACGCTTGTTGATTTTTTCTTTGCTCTACAGTTCCTATAATAGATAAATATAGTGTATCTTTTTGTTTAACTATTTTATTTTGATTTTCGCTTATTAAAATGTCTAATTTTTCGGATTTATATGTATTGTGAATAATATGTCTATTTTTAATAAGTGGGATATGAGTATTAAAATTATTAAAACTTGCATCACATATAAAAATCATGTTTATAGAAGAATTGAATACACTATGGTCTGAGATGTAATTTTTAAAAAATTGTGCTGTAAAGTTATCATACCATTCATGAATGTACCAATATGTTAAAATACTTGTTTTCGACAATCTACTTACGATATTATAGCAAACTAATGTATTACAAAATACGATAGGACAGCAATTATTTTTGGATGATGTATCTAACACATATTGAACAATATTTATATTATTGTTATTGATGTTCTCTAAATGTAACATTTCGGTTTTTATACCATTTCTATCATATATATTTTGCACATTCAATAAACAATTTTGCGCACCGCCGGTATTTTTGTCATGGTTTATAAAAAATACCATTTTCGGTATTAAATTATTATATCTTGTTAGTTCATTTTGCATACTATTTGTATGTTTGTCACAAGTTCTTTTTTCATATTGACCGTATTTATAATAATGTTGCTTAGATTTTATTTTATTTAGATGTTTTAAGTCTTCATATGTATTCGTATAAAATTCGTGGCAAAAATTATTAACCTTTTCCACATGCATTGGATAGTATGTTTCAAAAAAACATTTGTTTAAACGTTCTGCGATAAAAGGAAAATAAGGATAATATGGTTTTCCCCATAATTTTATCAAATTTTCTTTTGCAATACTATTATCCCAATCTTCGCCAGTATAATCCGCATCAGTAAACATTAAAGGATGTTTAATTAATTCAGGAAGACATATATTGGTATACCAATTAATAAAATGGTCCATTAAAACTGGACTACACATCCAATAATTACAGTTATTTTCCGTTGTGTTTTTTAATTTAAGAGTTTTCAATATATCATTCCATATGGTTAAAAAATGTTTGTGGTTATTCGTGTTCGAATTAGGTATAGACACATTCGAATCCATAAAATGATAATATTGATTAGGATAATATAATTTATTCTTTATTAATTCATCCACTAATTCTAAATTTATTTTTTTAAAGGCCGACCACGCGATTGTTCCTACCATATCACATGTTTCCCATTCATGTCGAATTGTATTTAACTGTTTCCAAAAACCATTTTCATATGAGTAATCTTGGGTCGTTAATAATATGGGTTTAGCCCAACTATATTTGTTATATTTGTCCGAATTTAATCGGTCAGTATTGTGACATAAAACGTATATTATGACATTGCTCATTATATATATATATATATATATATATATAAATGGACTCCGAAATAGAATTGTTAAGAAATAATTCAAAAAACATAAATGATTTTATGTGTGCTATTTCTGATCATGATAAATATAGTACATCTCAAATATATTCTAATCTTAAAAATTGTTTACATGGAAAATCGGCCAATATATATAGTTGTGGTCCAAGTTTTAACGAATTTAAAGATAAAATGCCTATCGATGAAGATACAATAAAGATATGTATAAAGGGTACCTATAATTTGATAAAAAATCCCGACATCATGATTTTTGACGAAAGGCTTAAATCGGGAGCAAGAAAAGACGATATATATGATGTAAATAATAATTTCAAAATTTTTATGGGTGATTTTTTTTTCCATAATTTTCAGGATCGTATAGATAATTTACCACCAATCTATAACTATCCTACTGAAGAAGCACAATTCCGAAATCCGAATTTAATATTTACCCCAGGTCAAGATAATATGACATATTTATTAAATGCAAATTTAAATATAGAAGAAATACAACCCGTTCATTTATTTAATATGATAGACAATAAAAATAAAATATTCTATGGAAATTATAATGTATTATTTCCATTAGTTTATAGATTATTACTTCTGTTTGATTATATGGGTGTAAAGAAATTTAACATAACTGGTGTTGATGGATTTAACCCTGATTTTTCACAAAATCATTATTTTGACAATAGCAGACCAAAATTTCTTGGGTACGATACAATTGCAACAACTTTTTTTGATTATAGTTTAGATTATTCTAAATTTGATATAACCTTGTATTCGGATAAATCTAACGCAAATATTCAAATTCCAAGATATAAGGAGATGGATTTATCCTATCATTTTTCGAATAAGTTGAAAACAACTACACTTACTTTACCCGATACAATTACTAATACCAACCATATTTTACTGTTACAAATGATACATTGTCTTGCGATTAATGGTGTCAGATGTAATATAGATACTACTTCAACTCCGGTTGATAAAATAATAGAAATACTAAACCAAAATAATCTCAAAATAACCTTTGAAAATATTATAAACCACATACATGAAAATAAAATGAAATAAACCAATCTGATTAATAAAACGTTAGACTAATGTTTTTAGATTTTAAATTTTTTATAAATTTTCCGAATCGGTCATGATTTCCACTACAAGATTGAAGGGAATAATTAAAATTGCTTAAAAAAAAAGGTATATATTTATCAAATAAGTCTTGGTACAAATTGTTTTCTTTAATGGTTGAAAAATCTAATTGGAGTAAATGTGGATGATACAAGACACCTTTGGATACTCCATAAAATTCAAAAAATGTTTTTTGTAAAAATTTGTGAAAAAATAATATCGCGGTTCCGGTAGTGCTAGGTGCACTTAAAAAATAATCTTTCAGTATATTTTTATTAAATGTAGTAGATAATTGGTAAACAAATATTTTTCCTTTAAACCCATATTTGTTTGCATAATTTTGAATAAGGACATAGGTAAAATCCGGATGGGCTTTACATTTAATATGAGGATAATACGGAATAAATAAATATTGTATATCTTTTAAATATTGTTCTATTCCAAAGCACGATTCAAAGTCATTCATAAAAACTACTTTTTTGTTAGTAAACAATAAAGATTGGTTAATGGCAATACCATATGATATATATTCGGCACTTTCTCCCTTACCCACTATAGTAATCAACTCTCTATTTTTATAAAAATCATTTAATTCATCAATTATTATTTTATTGTTTATTTCGATTATTTCTAATACATCAGGGTCACCCATTATACAATAATACCATATTATTGTATATACAATAATAATCGTTCCGTACACTGCTTTAAATGTATATATGTATATATATATACATGGAATCTTTAAACAAATTTTTCGTTATGAGTGGTCCGAATGTGATCGAAAGTGAAGAACACACTATGTCTATGGCACGGAAACTAAAGGATATATATAGTAAATATGATATCCATTATTTTTTTAAAACCTCTTTCGATAAGGCAAATCGCTCATCACTTAATTCTTACCGAGGGGTAGGTTTCGAGGAAGGTTTAAGAATATTGAAAAGAGTAAAGGATGAATTAAATATTCCAATTATCACCGATATCCATGAAAGTTGGCAGGCAAAACCCGTTTCTGAGGTTGCCGATATCATTCAAATTCCAGCATTCTTATGCAGACAAACCGATTTACTAAAAGCTGCAGCAGAAACGGGAAAAATAATCCAGGTGAAAAAAGGTCAGTTCTGTTCCGCAGAACAAATGCATAAATGTAAGGAAAAAATTATTGCGTTCGGAAATCCCAATGTAATATTATGTGAACGAGGCAATTCTTTTGGATACCAGGATTTAGTGGTAGATCCCCGCAATTTAATTTGGTTAAAATCAGACACCAATTTAGTTTCCATGGATATTACTCATTGTCTACAAACCCCTTCACAAAAATCTGCAGATGGCACTGTCAAGTGCGGTGGATATAGAGATCTTATTCCGTATATGGGGAAAATGGCAATATGTTTAGGCGTTAATGGAATATTTATGGAAGTGCATGACAATCCGGATGAAGCGTTATGTGATGGACCAACACAATGGCCGTTGGATAAATTGGAATGGTTGTTGGATTTTTTGGATATATTACAAAAATAAACCATACATTTAAAATAATTTGGTATTCGGTCATACATATTTATATTTTTTGTAAAATTATAAATATATAAATATTTATATGGTTTTGATTTCACATAAATATAAATTTATATATATTAAAAATATGAAGGTGGCTGGGAGCAGTGTCGAATCTTTTTTTGGTAAATATTGTATTAATCCAGCATCTAATTATACGTATAATGATGATATAGATGAGCATGTTGATGACTACGGGATAATCGGAAGTAGAGCAACCGGTAAAGGGACAAATTGGGTAAGCCATATTTCTGCGCAAACAATTGAACGTCAAATTGGAAAGGAGGTATTTAATGAATATTTGAAATTTTGCGTAATAAGAAATCCTTACGATAAAATGGTTTCAAGATATTTTTATGATATATCAAAAGAGCGCACCACCCTCCCATTTAAAGATTGGTGTAAAAAACAAGACGTAAGTAATCTTAAATTTCATTGTATAAATGGAAAAAGTGTAAGTAATTATTTTATAAGATATGAACATTTAGAAGAAGATATAATTAAATTATGTGAATTATTAGGTATAACAGATTTTGATATTAACGATTTACCAAAACACAAAAGTACTCAAAGAATTAGTACAAATCATTATAGTCATTTTTACGATGAGGAAACTAGAAATATAGTCTATGAAAACCATAAAAAAGAGTTTGAATTATTTGGATATGAAAAATAAAATGATTGAATAATATTTAAAACAGCACACATGAGTGTCCTTGTTTAATTTCTCACCGGCATCTGACCGTTGTGATTGATATTTATTTTGTGAAATAGTTTATACTACTTTGTAAACTATTTATTTTGTAAATTTAAAATTATAATGTAATATTATAATGAAAACAGACAATATGTCTCCCTCTCCCTGTGAAAAGAGAAGACAATATGTTTTTGTATTATGCCCTCCTCATAACGGTTCAACTATAATTGTTAATTTATTAAGTAGTAGTAAGAATACAACTACTTTTTGTAAAGTGGTTGATAAAGGCGAATCTCAATGGTTATACCAAAAACATGGAGCTAAAGATTATTTACAAAATAGATGGGATCCTAATTATAAATTAGATATGAATGTTGTTAAAGAAACTTTTGACACTTATTTAAATAATGAAAAGACTATTTTTGTCGAAAAATCACCACCTACAATATGTAGGGCGAAAGAATTTGAGGAGTATTTTTCTAAATTTGGTGATGTGTATTTTATTATTTCAATACGTAGCCCATACTCGTGCGATAACCTACCAAAGGATTGGATACAATATGCTACATACCAACAAAATAATATAAAATCACTTAAAAATACGATTGTTACTAGTTATGAAGAATTATGTTTAAATTTAGATAAAGTAATTGCGAACATAATTGATAAACTACCTCTTTTAAATGATATACATAATCAATCAAATCCATTAATCGCAAAGGAAAGAGGTACACCAATACATAGTGATAAAGTATTCAGGATTATGGAAAAGGAATCTAAAAATAAAGTATTAAAAGAACATCTTGAATTATTAGATTTTTTTGGATATAAAATGATTGAATAATATTTAAAACAGCACACATGAATGTCCTTGTTCAAATCAATATCGGCATCTGACCGTTGTGATTGATATTGATTTTGTGAAATAGTTTATACTACTTTGTAAACTATTTTTTTTGTATTTTTTATATTCATACTGTACTATATATATGTTAGCATTTAGGTTACCTAATTCTAAAATAATTTTCATATTTCATTTAAAGGGTGGAACAACCACCTTTAAATATTATTTATTGCAAACTTTTCTGAAAAAGGAATATGGTGCAGAATTAATGGAAAAGGAAGTTAATAATATAAATATTCATAATACACTTAGAAAATACAAATCTAATCAATTTGAATGTTTTCCAATACATAGTGATAAATGTGTATTGAATATAAGGAATAACTATAGCGATCATGAAATAATTTATATACATCGAAATTATAAGGAAAGACTCGTATCAGGTTTTATTAACAAATTTGTGGAATTAGATGGTAATGGTTATTATTTAGGTTTATATAATTCTACATGTAAAAGTTTAAATAATAATAAGGATTATAAAGATTTGTTATTCTCAGAATTTATAAAATTAGTTTGTGATGGTACCATAAATGATCCTCATTTTTATCATTATCCTATTACTTTTAATAAATTGAAGAAAACAACTATTTTATTAACAGATTTTAAAGATATAAATCCATATTTATTAAAACATGGATTACCCGAAATATTAGACAAAAAATACAATTCTACTGAAAATTCAACTATTAAATTAACCGAATACAAAAAAGAGTTATCAATTCGAAATTTACAGAAATTAAAAGAGAAGAATATTGATTTAGATATTAAATGCTTCTATAATAATAATAATTTGGAAGAAATTATCAAAAATAAATTCGGTCATGAATATATAATGATTGGACCTCAAAAAAAAATCACTGCATTTGTTCCAATTAAACTAAATTCGCAAAGATTGCCAAATAAAATGTTTTTACCGCTTGGTGATAAATTTTTATGTGAACATATTTTTGACAAATTATTAGCTGTTAAGCAATTAATAGACATAGAAATATATTGCTATTGCTCTGATGAAAAAATTAAACAATATTTACCCGAGGGCGTAAACTTTTTAAAAAGGAATCAATCTTTAGATAGTAATGAAACAAAAGGAATAGATATATATAAATCATTTATAGAATTAATTGATTCAGATATTTATTGTTTATGTCATGCAACTAGTCCTTTTATTAAATGTGAAAGCATTTTAAATGGAATAAATAAAGTATGTAATGAAAAGTATGATTCTGCGTTTTCTGCTTCGAAAATTCAAACATTTTCATGGTATAAAAATAAACCAATTAATTATGATTTAACAAATGTAGTAAAAACACAAGATATTGAACCAATCTTTTGGGAAACAAGTGCATTTTATATTTTTAATAAAGATGTATTATTAGACCATAATAGAAGAATTGGTTTTAATCCTTTTATTATAGAAACCAATCATATTGAATCAATTGATATCGATGAATTAGATGATTATAATTTAGCAGTAAAAGTACTCTAATTAAATAAATTTTTTTTTGATTTATTTTTTTGCTTTTTAAATAAAATTTCAAGGAAATTTAATAATATTCGGTTTCCATTTGGATGACATTTTATATTTGGAGTGTTGCCACAATAAATTTTATTTATTTCCATTTTAGGAATATTATAATAATATGTTGTAATGTTCTGAGTGTTTGGTTTTTCTAATGGAAGAATTGCAACAATTTTAAATTTTAAATTAGGATATTTGTATATTAAATATCTTTCGATATTTAATAAATTTTCATATTCGGAATCTATATCAGTTTTAGGTTCATCATTAAAATAAAGGAACAATAACGATTTGTTACCATTTAAAATTTCATTCATTCTATTACACCTTCTAATACACAATTATTTTAATTCGATTGGAGCTTTATCTACGTAATGCGTAAAACACATACCGTATTTATTTACATAATGTTCGGATTAAATACAACAGTTGAGTTTTCAAAATTATTTTTACAATAGTTTTCCGGGTATCTTTTATTTAAATTATATTCATGATTTATATCATCGTTTTCAAACTCACAATATTTATTAAAATTGTCTTTAAAACAATCTAATATAATTTTTGAATTGTTTAAAGTCCAATCAAACGGACAAGACTCTGCTTTATATTTTAAATCCATTAAAGCGATTGCTGAAACACATTTAATTCCCATACTAATTATTTCATCATATTCGTCCATTATATACATTTATATACAAATGTATATCTGCAAAAAAAATATCCACACGTTTTTATATATTTGTTCTTAAAATACCTATTATTTTTTTCTCTTGCAACACCGGAAGATATGCGTTTTGTTTGCTTATATCACAAACAAATTTTTCAATATTCGTTTCATAACTAAATTGTTGATTTATATTGTCTATTGTGATTGACGTTAATGGTGAGTGTTTTAATAACAGTCTGCGAATATCTCCATCCGTTAAGATACCCAGTAAAGTATCATTTGTATCTACAAAAAAACAACAACCAATACAATGATCGGTCATTTTTAAAAATATGTCATTCATATTAATCTTTTCTCTCATCACAATTTTAGGGAATTCATTAATCATGACATCCTTGATTCTTTTTAAATTATTTCCTATATTCCCAGCAGGGTGATTTTCCTTATACTCATCGATGGTAATATTTTGTTTCAAGATAGAAACAAGTACATTAATAAAAAGGAGATGAGACATACAGCTATTTGTTGGGATTTTATTAATTTCTCCACTTATTTCTCGCATAAAAGGCGTTTCTATGGTTAAATCACATTCAGTCTTGAATAATGATTCACTGTCACAACATATACCAATGATATGGCTTTTTCGCATTTTCATATACGGAATGATTTCCATTAATTCTTTGGTATTACCACTCTTGCTAAACATAATTACAGTATCATTACTATCCATCGCACCAATATCACCGTGTAGTGCGTTTACAGTTTCTAAAAATGTCCCTTTTATTGATATTGATTTTAACAAATCACAACAATGTTTTGCAATATTTCCGGATTTTCCGATTCCCATAAAATAAATAATTCCCTTTGTTTGCTTTATTATTTCAGCCAACTTTTCAATCTCACTTACGTTTAGGTTATCAATTTGATAATCGATTTCCGTTTTGATTTCTTTGATTATATCCATTATGTATAATGAATATAAAAGATTTGTATATATTCATGTATAGATGAATATTTACGTTGATATCGACGATACCATTTGTTGTCACAGTGAAGAAGATAAAGCAGTATTAAATTATAATAATGCAAAACCATACGAAGAACGCATCGATAAAATAAACAAATTATATGATGAAGGAAACACAATTGTATATTGGACTGCTCGTGGAACAAAGACTGGAAAAAATTGGTTTACTGTCACTCATAACCAATTACTATCATGGAACGCTAAATTTCATGAATTAAGAATGGGAAAGCCGAATTATGATTTATTTATTGATGATAAAAATATTCATTCTGACACTTTTTTCGGTAATGAAAATAGTACAAATTTTTATATGAAGTAAAAATATTTGAATAATATAATTTATTATGTTAAAATATATGAACGTTGTTATTCCAATTGGAGAAGAATGTTGCTGTTGTAGTTCAATTGATAAAAAATTTTCATTAAACGGAAACGATATTCGCAAAATAGGTTTTCCGTTTGATTATGTTGCAGGAGTAACTATTGATAGAATTTATAATAATTTATATAATTTGCTAATAAATAATGAGTCAACTCTTACACAAGCCGATTTCGAAGTAATTTTTGAAGAACAATTTCCAAAATACTGTTTTCGCTATACAAAATATAATTTTCGTTATTGGCATGATATCTGTTCTGAAGATGGTATTTTTTCACAAAACGATATTGATGGCTTTATTCGAAAATATAACAGAAGATATGCAAGATTAACAAATATGATAAAAACTTCAAATTCAATCACATTTTTATGTGTTAGTCATTTTAATAATATATGGGCTAAAAAATATCAGAAGGAATCAATATTAAAAATATATAATTTGTTATATGGTATAAATAAAAATATCAGGTTATTAGCAATTAATTTTCATGATGAAAATGAAACTTATAATACGTTAGAATTTGTTAAATTAGACGTAAATAGAGATAAAATTAAAAACGTGAGCAAGGGTTTATTTGTAAAAACCTTAAATAA
>CERI01044172.1_pt1 | contig 18137 bp, 19 predicted proteins | sample 350261 | NCBI WGS metagenome assembly CERI01 (sample SAMEA2620979, study PRJEB7988) | marine metagenome | isolation source: saline water (ENVO:00002010), including
CCAGAACCAGAACCAGAACCTGAACCAGAACCTGAACCAGAGCCAGAACCGGAACCTGAACCGGAACCCGAACCCGAATCGCAACCGGAACCTGAACCCGAACCAGAACCGCAACCTGAACCTCAACCTGAGCCACAACCGGAACCCCAGCCTGAACCTCAACCAGAACAAGAATATGAGCCTGAAGCAGAACCAGAATCCGAACCTGAACCTGAATCTGAACCAGGACTGGATATACAGCCTGAATCGCAACTGGAATATAATGTAATAATTAAGTTGGAATTAAATATATCAGATGATTTATTAATAGAAGACGAGTTATTTCATATTTTAAATAAAGTAATTTATGGATTATTATTACAAAATGAAGGAGATATATCTTCTTCTGATATATCTTCTTATATAGTATCTGAAAGTATTCCTAATTATACAATCATAATTCGTAGAATAAATGAGGTAAGTGTTGAATTATTATCAGAAACTGAATTATTGAATTCATTTGTGGAATATTTTAGTGGTACTAATATAAATATTAGCATAAATATAGAAAATGTATCAATATCCGAAATACTTTTATATATGGGGTCTGAATTTAGCATACATTATGGTGAATCTTTGATAGATTATAGAGAATATGTAGAATCGATTTCAAGTTTAGAAAACAATACTTCAAAATTATTATTATTATGTAACAATACAAAAAGTGGAGATATAATATATGTTTATACCGAATCAAATGATTTACGTGGAATAGGTATAATATATTCGGAAAATAATAATATTGGAATATGTGAAATAGATGTAATTGTAGAGTATAGTGGTTCTGATAGAATAAGATCGTTGAAAATATTTAGATTTAAGAATAATAATGTATGTACATTAGAAAGAATAATAATAAATTCAGATATTTATTTATTCTGGGGTCGGACTGTAACATTAAATATTTTAGAGATATTGGAAGTAAGTCGGTTTGAACTATTACCAGAACCTGAGCCTAATCCTGAACCCGAACCTGAACCGGAAATAAAAATATATTTGGAACCTGAACCGGAACCAATTTTTGAGTTTGAATCTGAACCTGAACCAGAGCCAGAGCCAGAAATAGAACCTGAAAAGGAGATTGAGCCTGAGCCTGAGCCTGAGTCTGAGCCAGAAATAGAACCTGAGTATGAAATGTTTGACGAATTAATAGTAATAAATAGTAATTATATAATCGATATTTGTAATGGTTTGGTAAGTGAGTTGATGTCTGGTTTGATAGAGGAAAATATTTGTTATGAGCTAAATTATTGTGAAATAATAATAGAAAATTTGAAAGGTGTAAATAGTGGTGATTTAATTGGTGTTTATTCGAGTGAAAAAAAATTAATTGGTTTGGGCGTAGTCGAAATGAAAGATGGAAAATATGAATGTACAATTCAAACTTTTATTGATATAAGAAGAGATATATGTTTATTAGAGTTGAAGGTTTTGGTATATGAAAAATGCTCTTGTAATGGAATATTGGTTATAATAAAATTTTGTGATAGAATTGAATTAAAATCGTGGAAAAGATATAAATTATGTTGTTTTGATATAGATATAAATAGTCATTGTGAATTAAAAAATGCTGGAAATGAATGTATTATATTATAAATAAATGAAATTTTTGAAATACTTGTATTCTATATTTGTGAGTCATATAAAAAAAGATAATATATACATAGTATTTCCGAATATAGGTGTTCATGGTAGAAGTTATAAAAAAATACTACCAATTGGTGGTAGATATATATATTTAGATATATGGAGTAATATAAATGTAAGTAATATAGACAATAAATTAATATTAAATCGAACTTTATATAGTCGGCAGAAACTATTATCTGGAATAGAAAAGGCAAAACGCGAAGAAAAGACCTTGCGATTAAAAACGATATGTTTTGGGGATCATTATGGAGCTGAAATAGCTTATAATCTGTATTCCTATTGTGATGTATTAATAGGCTATGGTAATGTAAATACAAATATAAGATGTTCTAATAATAAAGCTTTATATAAATTGGTTGGTACAAGAGATAGTAGTATAATTGATAATGGAGTTTTTTTGAGTGAATGTGAATGTTGCAAGTATATAATCGGTGATTTATATAGTTGTTTAAATAGTAATGGTAAGAAGCGTTTATTGATGTTTTATAATGAATTAGGTAAAAAATCTTTAAGAGAATATTTTATGAATAAGAATAATTTAAATTGGAAATATGATATCGATAAAATCCGGTTATTAAGTTTGATTCAATATTATAATGAAATAAATTAAATATTAGTAATAAGATTAATGTGACTTGGTGTTCTACAATATGGGCATTTGTATGTATAGTTTTGTCTATAATTATATCTCAAATCTTCTTTGATACATGATTTATGGAAGATATGCCCACATATGAGCATAGTATTATTATAATTATTATTATTATTATCTTTGATTTGTTCATAACAAATGGCACATTCTTGTGTTAAATGTGTATTTATTTTATATTTCTGTTTAATTTGATTATTAATAAATGGTTGAATTTTATCATTAAAAAAAACATATAGCCAATACATTTGTGTTGGTGTAATTTCTATTTTGAAAGACATACATCTTTTATATTTAACAAATGATTTGCAAAATGGAATTAAATATTCGAAATCTGAATCTTTTTGTTGTTGTGTATTATATATTTGAATAAAAATTGGTATAAATTGTGCAATAGTTAATTTATAGTGTTTAATCCTTTTAGAAATATATGAAATAATATTTTTATTTTTAAACAAATGTCTTTTATAAAAAATAGTGTGTATAACGTCATTTTTAATTTGTGTATCTTTAAGATTAAAATAGTTATCTTTCAAAAGGTGAATTAAGTATTTATTATCATAAAACGTATTATCATTTAGTTTATATTCTATAAATAATCTCCAAAAGAAATTTGGATGATACTGTTTAAAAATATTAAATATTTTTGTATGAAAATGATTTGTAATAAATAAAATTTTAAAGCAAAAACGAATATCTAATTTATTTTTATTAAATTTGGTTTGATTTGATATAATCCATTTCCATTCTTTGTACTTAGTGAAAGTTGCTTTTACAATATTATTTGAAGGTGAATCTACAATATATCCATATTTAATAAGTATATTTTGAATAGGTTTTGTGTTAGTAATAATATTATTTTGAAATATAGTTTGAAAGAATTCAATTTTATTGGATACAAAAATAATTTTAGTTATATATATTTTAATTTTGTAAAATTCCGAGATATACCATTTTCTTCTCCAGTCAGAAACATTTGGATATTTTTGTTTAAAATTAGTAAGATATGATTTTAAATTATTAAATGTCCATATAAATTTATTTATACTATCACTCCATATAAATTGAGTTAATATGGTTTTATGAAAATCAAACCATTCCGTTCTTCCTCTCCATCCGAGTTTAGTAGATTTCATGGTGAGATATTCATTATATAAGTATTGGAAATATGTAAATTTGTGTTCAAGAGTTGTAAGTGATTGATTACATGCAATAATCATAACTTTTTCCATATATGGACAATATTGTTGTGTAAGAATTAATTTAGCTTGTTTATTAATAATAAGTTTAAGAAATTCTTTATCGTTAAAAGCATATTCAAAAAATTTATATATAAAGAATTGATTGTATTTATGTAAATCTGTTTTATTTTTATTTTTAATATCTGATAATATTTGTTTGAATATTTTCATATTATTAATGTAAATGTAATAAGTATGATAAGTTACACACATATATCTTCAATTAAAAAATTCGCGCGTATTTAATTTGATTAGCAGCAATATTAAAATAATATTTAAAAAAATCCAAATTGTGTATTCCTCTTCCGAGTAAAATTTGTGATTCATAATAAAGCATATTTTCATGAAAAAAAAGAAATTGATATTTTTGATAAATGTTATCTAAATTATTATAGAAATGATAAATAATATTTTTCATAAGATAAAAATTGGAAATATATATATTATCGATTCCATCAAATTCTGGTTGATTATATATAAATGTATATAAATGTGGTTGTTGTATAGCCTTATTAATCATATTTAAAATGGTATTATAATCCAAAGTATATTTGATTGTGGTATTACATTGAAAGAAGTCGATGCGAATATTAAGAACAAGTGCGTAATCTAAATCAATTTGTGTAAATTTATTTTGAATATAGTCAATGGCTTTTTTTTGTCCATAATACATTCTTTTCCATGCTAAAATTGGCATAGCGCCAATTTTATTATATTTTTTGCCTTTAATCTGAATTGTTAATTCATTGTCTATAATAATATCTGGTTGTATATTATCATAGCTAAAATATTCTTGTAAAGTATGTTCTGAAATATCTTTATGTATTGTATCAATTTTTCTCCAACTTGTATATGTATCATTAATGTTCCATGTGTGTATAATAAAGTGTGTGTGTGGATATTTAATAGTTAGTAATTTTAAAAAATCTTTAAGTTGTGTATCTTGTAATGAATTTCTAACGTGACCTCTAATAATAATGAAAAGTGTAACCATTATAAGAATAAATAAAAATATATTTACTTTCTAATAATGAAAATTGAATTATTAATTGGTGGTATATTAATATTAATTATAATTTTAGTAATAGTGTTAATAGTAAAATTATTAAAAAAAAGTAAAACCCAAAAATATAAAAATATTGAAAGCGAAACAACTACAAATTTTGAAGAGCCAAGTGACAATATGAAAAATGTATATAATCTTGATTTTGAAGTAAAAAATAGTGGAAATTCTCAGAAAATAGTAGTAATACATGATAGAATATCTCCTACAATAAAATTGGATATGTCAAACGGTAATATAATAATCGATTATTTGAGTAGTAAAAGTGGAAGTGGTGAAAAAATGGAAACGGCAGAATATTTTACAAATGTGTCATATATAGAGGAGAATTTTACTCATCCAATAGATAATTCTGATGTGGGAGGTTCATCTGATACTGATACGAGTGGTAATGAAGATGAGAAAGTAATATGTGATTGTCCTATAATTCGTCCTGGTCCTGTTGGTGGAAATGGTCGATTAAATAATATAATGAGCATACGTTCTGATAGTATATCATTTCAAAAACTGAATAAATTAGAGATACATCAGGACTTACGAATGATAGATATATATTTAAATGGCAAATTATTAAATACAATATTATTGGAATATGTGCCTTATTTATATCCTGGTCAAGGAATATTATTACCTAAAACGAGTGGAGATATAATAAAAGTAAAAGAAATAAAATTTAAAAATAAATCTTAATTAGAATAATGGGTCTTGTAAGAGCGATTTTAATAACATGTTTGTGTTATTTTGCAAGTGAAAGAATATGGAAAAATAGTTTTTATCCATTACCTGCGAGTAAGAGATGTGACTATGAGAAATGGGTAATATTGTCTATAATTTTTTTGATTGAATCACTTTGGTAAAAAGAGTAATTGAAGCAAAAGCTATAAAAAGTGCAACTGTTGCGTTATGTTTATGAATATTATCTAAAAAAGAATCTATAGAATTTTCTTGTTGTTCTGAAATAGTTTGAATATTATTATTAATAGTAGATTTAATATTATTTTGAAAATCATTTATATCTTTATCAATATTGTCATTTTCTGAGATAAGTGTTTGAATTTGTTTATTTAATCTATCAATAGTATCATTATTTGAAATAATTTCAAACGGATCTTTTTGTGAATTTTCAATTGAAAGAATACTCAAATCACTTAAAGTTTTTTTTATGCAACAAATTTCTTTAATATTTTCGTTTTTAGTATATTCTTTGGATTTAATAGAATCAAATAATGTGTCAATTGTATTATTAATATTGTCTTTAATATTATTTTTAAATTGTATTATATCGATTTTTCTATCACGAAATAAATTTAATTTAAAGTTGTCAAATAGTGACATATTATCTTATATAATAATATGAGTATCAACTTATATTCAAAAAAGAAATTGACTCGTCGTAAATGCCGTGATTTAAGATATCCGAAACCGACCTGTTATACACGAAGTCAATTATTAAAGGTTGCTTCTGATTGGAATAAAAATAATTCTGAAAATAAAATAAAAAACTATTCAAGATTAAGAAAGAATCGTTTATGGAAAGAATTGAGTAAAAGACGTGGTATTAATGAGAGTGAATGGGTAACAAAAAATGAAAAAGTAAATGAAGATTTGAATGATAGATTAGCTCCTAAGGTTCCTGACGAATGGGCCAAAAATAAAAATGCATGGTTAAGTGATATAGATTTATTTAATGCAATGAAAGCATATGTGAAACAGTATTCTAAATATCATTTTTTATGGCCTGCGCCGATTGATTTTGGTGATAAAACACTGAGTGGTAAATGTGCTTGGAGTGATTTATGTAATTATAGTTATAGTGGTTTATCAAAAGATTATAATTATTTTGGTGTAATATTCAATACCGATCCTCATCATCTGAGTGGTCAGCATTGGATATCAATGTTTATTGATTTAAAAAATGGCGAGATATGTTATTATGATAGTGTCGGTGATGAGCCTCCGCCCGAAGTAAAGAAATTATTAAATCGTTTAGAGAAAGAAGGTAATGAATATTTATCTTCTAAAAAAAGTAAGAAAAAAATTCAAGTAAAAATAAATAAAAATCGGCATCAATATAAAAATACTGAATGTGGTATATATAGTTTGGCGTTTCTACATCATATGTTAAGTGATGGAAATTTTGAAAAGTTCACAGAGAATGGTTATCCCGATGAAGAGATAATGAAATTAAGAGCCCATTTTTTTGATGATACAGATAATATATATACATAGAAAAATACATGTATCAATATTTAAGAGCTACCAAAGAAAACATCAATAGCAATGTACATGGCAATAGCATGCCATATTGTTGGTAGGGGTTTTAATACGTTAATGTATTTAACCAATAATTCATTCCATAAGAGTTTTCCGAAGAATGCGACGGCAATTAACATGATAATGAAAACAACTAAGTTGATCCACGATTTAGGGAGGGAGTAATTTGGTACAGTTTTTTTCTTTGAAGCTTCGAAACCTTCTACGCCAGATCCAATCATACTGTTTAAAGCACCTGCAATAGCCATTATATAACTTAATGTAATATAAAAAAAATGAGTAATAGAAAATCTTATGCGGCGGAATGTTTTGGTGCCAAACACATTTTAATTTCTCCAAGACTTCCAACATTATAACATACAATTAATGGGTAATCATTTTTCAAATAAATTTGAATAGATGGACATAAATTTGTGCATTTAGCAAACAGGGTTAAATATTTTAATGAAAAAATCCCTTGTATGATCTCTTCTTTTTCATATGTGCCATTATTTGCATTCAAATTATTATTTTGACAGAATGAAATACCATTTGATGAGCACTCCCCTATAACGGTTTCTTGTTCAGCGAATTCTCCTTTGCAAGTTAATATCAAACTACTATCAACAGCTTTAATTTCAATTTCATCAGAAATATTAACCATATCTCTGCAAATTTTTTGAAAATCAGTAGATTTCATGGTAATAACTGATGAGAATTGCGCAGGCGGAATTTTAATATGTCCAGCGTTAAGATCCATTAGATTTAATTTAAATGTAGTAGATGCCCTTCTTGTGGAATTTTCAATTTTAACACCTAAATGATTCATGTCATTTTTATGAACAAAAAGTGCCAATGTATCGTTATTTGTAATAGTTTTGATTAATTTGAATAAATTAATCATATTAACTCCTATGACTTGAGGATGTGTAACATGAAATTTTTCGAAATTGGCACAACCAAGATTCATATGAACCAGTGTTGTATGAGTTGGGTCCATAGATAGAATTTTAATCCCATCCTGATTAACTTCAATATTTGTATCAGGTAAAATATCTTTAATAGCCTCTGTTAAGAATTTAATAATTATAGATTGTATTGTAACTATATATACAGAATAACTTTCAAACTCATCATCGGAATTCATAATTATTTATTTTAAATCCACAGTCTATTTATGCCCTTTTTTATTTGAACGCACATTTATAAAAAAAAAATAGAATCTGTCAGTTTATCTATCTTATAAAATGTCTTTATTTATGAACACGTTATGTTTTTTGTAATATATGATTTAAATGCGTTACTATAATTAATCTTCGTTATCGGAGTCAATAAATGCATATCCAGTAAGAATTTTCGGTTTATCCATTTTAATTTGCTCGAACGACCACGTAAGTCCAAACTTCCCACCCGAAATCCACATTGAAGAACATTTTACAATGCTTGTAATAGAAGAGCCTTTAGTGAAATTAGAAGTAAAATCACCTTCCAACTTCTGACGATTATGGTCAAATACTACAGTTTTAAATTCCCCTTCATAGAAAGGTAGTTTAATTTTAATTGTAGGTGAATATTTGTCATTAAATTCACCAGTTTCTTTATCCTTGGAACGCCGAATCGTAGGACTATAAATAGATTTAACTACGTCTTCTGATAGATTCCGCTTTTTGAACCATGTGAGTGAATTTGTTTGCGCATCTTTGATAATTTTCTCTTCCAAATTCATTAGTGCATCATAAAATGCTTTAATCTTTGGGTCGGTATCCATATTGTCGAAAGACATATCGATAGAATATTTTGGGTATTTTTCACCATCGAATTTACTAATACCAAACGGCATTCTCATCTTAGGAGTATGAAAAGCAATTTTATTATTACCATCATAATTTAGATAAATTTGTTTTCCAGTTGTCCCCATTTGTTTAATATCAGAGTAAGTAACTTTGTCATTGTTAAAATTAGCAGGTTTCATGAATTGAGAATTAGACATGATTATTATATAATATCTTAATCAGTTTAACTAAAAATCAATTATCATTTTTTTTAAAAAAATAAAAATTAATTTTTTTTTGTTTTCCTTCCTCCAAAAGATATTGGACCATCATCTGACTCCTCAGTTTGTATTGGAAAAAAAGAATGTTGTGATGTATCTGGTTTTATTGATGTATCTGATAATAATTGAGTAACTCCCTCTATATCTACATTGGGTTGCAGTCGAGTATCATTTAATGGTGAATATGAATGATAAGATGCATCTAATGAACCAAGTGTTGCAATTGAGTTACCTGATTTATTGGCTACCATAGAACCTTCTGGCGAAGGTGGTGTTACATCTTTTTCAGGTTTCCTTAACTTCGTCATCAAACTGTGTAGGTCGTTTAATGTTGGTGATTTTGTCATTGTTCTATTGGAGGATTTTGTAGATTCTTTATTCGATGATTTATTTTTGCTTGGGGCACCACCTGAAAATTTTAATTTTTTTCTTGAAGATAAAAATTTTTTAAATTTATTATATCTACCTTTTAATGTGCCTTTGAGTGATTTTGATGGCATAATATAATTAAATAAGATAAATTTTATTGGCATTTAAAAAGTAAAATATTGATAATAAAATGACCATGTTATGACAAGTTCAAGTGAATATTTAGAAAGAATGAAAGAAAAAAGAATATCTAATTATTCTTCAACATTTTCGGGTAATAAAACAAAAGGTTCGCACGATGGTTGTGAAATAAAACAGGAACAAGGTAAGGACCATTGTGCTAAAGAGCATTTAATATTAGGAGGTGCAAATAGTGTTCCTGGTGACAGTTTTTTTGGGGTAATATCTTATAGGAAAGGTAATAATATTATATAGCATTAAATGAATTAAATTAAGTGTTTAGGATGTATCCATTTCTTCAGATTCATCTTCGGAATCGAGAAACATATAACCGGTTGTGTTAGAGTGTTCAGAAAGTTTTAGTTGATCAACCTTCCAAGAAACACCATACTTTCCTCCGGAAAACCATACACCGGCGCACTTAATAATTGCAGATGCCGATTGTCCCTTCTTAATAGAATTTTCAATACTGTCATTTTCAATTTTGCCCTTCTTGTGATCAAATACACTACAAGCAAAGTTATTTTCATATACAGGCATCTTTGCCTTAAAAGTAGGCGGATACTTATCATCAAATTCTCCCGTTTCCTTATCCTTAGAACGCTTGATAGACGGAGTGAAAACAGTTCGTGCAACTTCTTCCGACATCTTCTTCTTCTTAAACCATTGAAGAGAATACTTCTTTGTAGTTTCTGCAATAATCTTTTCATCAATTTCCTTTACAGCCTTATGAAAGTCACTAATTTTTTCATTGTCCTCAATACCAGAGAATGAGAAATCAAGACTGTACTTTGTTGGCTTACCATTTTCTTCATATTTCCCCATTCCATATGGAAGTCGCATCTTCGGGGTTTGCATTCGAATTTGGTTATTCTTGTAATTAACATAAACTTGCTTACCGCCATTTGTTCCAAATGGCTTAACCTCACTAAAAGTGATATCGTCAGCGGAAAAGTTGTTCGATTTAATAATATTCATAGCCATTGTGATTATTTGATTCTATTTGTACATTAAATTAGGAAAGCGAATAATATCATTTTTTTGAGTTTTAATAAAAAATAATAATTTAAAATTACGGACTAAGATTCTTTTTATTTGGGGGTTGTAGTGATTCCTCGAGTACTAATCTACGTGCGTATTCCTCGTCTTCTGCGGACTGCCTTGCCAGATCCTCACGACGCTTGCGCTCTTTTTCCTCGTCTTCCTCGGATGGTTTGTTATTTAACTCAAACACTTTAAGCTTATTTTCTAATGATGCATTTTTTTTCTTTAATGAAATATTCTCTTTTTTAAGTAATTTATTTTCTTCCAATAGTTCTTCACTTTTTTTTAGAAGTAATAAATGTTGTTCCGCAAGATCTTGAGACTTGGCTATAAGGTTGTCGGTTGTTTTCTGTATTGTTTGTTTTGTTGTTTCATGACTGGTCTTTCTCTTCTGTTCCTTAATGCTTTTTCGCGCGCGGACGAGCGCCTGTTCCGTTTCTTCCAATGTCTTTGCCGCTCTATTCGCTGCCTCCTGAAAGCGAGTGTCCAAGAACTCTTCCTTTTCTATTTTTGACTCTTCTACCCCTGGGTCTTCTTCTACCTTTGGTTCTATATAAGACGAAATATGATTAATAAAATCTTCAGGATTAACAATTTTTTTTAGTTTATTGAATTCTTCCTCGGCATATTTTAATTTTGACTTATATATAATACGGTGATCTCTCAATGTTTTTGCAAGGTTTGTTTGATTTCTTCTTTCATGCCTATCAGCTAAATATTTTATTAGTTTAATTGCAACACGGTCCTTTGTATTTCTATCTTTTATGTTTTGTTTATAAACTTCTATTGATATTTTTTTGTCTAATGTTGCATTTACTATTTGGTCAAGCTTTTTCTGAAGTGCTCTCACAAATATTACATTTCCGCTGCCTGCTAAAATTCTTGGATGGTTAATAATATGAAAAATTGCAGCTATAGAATCGTGCATAACTGGGTCTAAAGGATGTGTGTTAAGGCTTTTACGAATTTTACGTATATCTACTTTTTTGTCTTCAGCATATTTTAGAATATCTTCATATTCTTTATTTATCTTAGATTCAACTATTAAACTACTAATTTCATCGGGGTTCTCATTTTTAGTGTTAAAAAGTTCTTCTGCGTTTTTAGCAATTAAACGAATAATATCATCTTGTTCGTCTTCAGTAATTTTATCTTGTTTATCTTCAGTAATTTTATCTTGTTTATCTTCAGTAATTTTATCTGGTTTGTCTTCAGTAATGATCTCTTCTTGTTTGTTTGGTGTTTCAGTGTTTATTATCTTTTCTTTTCTGTTTGCTCTTTCTTTTGCAAGTTCTTTTAATTCTGAATTATCATCTTTTTTCTTAATTGACCTAACCAATTTTTCTCTTTCTTCTTTTCTTTCCCTTTCTTGCGCAAGTATTTTTGATGTTTTTTTGTCCTGATATTTTTTCAATGCTTCTGGTTTTGGATTGATAATTTTATCAGGATTACCTAATTCTGATTCTGTAATAATAGAAGTTACCGATGTTTCACCAGTTGATACATCTGTTTGAGAAAGTTTGTATTCATTTTCTTGTTTGGATTCTGACTTTGGTATTTGTAAAATAATTCTTGCACTACCATTACGAAATTTGGGATGATGTTTAAATGTAATTGCATCTCCAATTTTAAATATAAATTTAGCCCCGGCACGTTTTTTTTTAAGATAGCGCAATATCCTATTTGATTTACTTTTCATTATATATAGATAATAAAAAAAGTTGTACAATATGGTATCATATATTAATCTTTAAGTTATCAGATATGAAATAGCAATCTCCATTTTTTTCCCATTTTATAACTAAAGGCAAAATTTCTACTCCATTTTCATGTGCCTCTATAATAGCTTTTTTATAAATAGGGTCAATATTTGATGGTTGAAAAGATGAAACATCTGTTCTTTGAATAACATAACATAAAATAGTTCTTTTATTAGTTGTTTTTTTTATTTGAGTAAGTTCTTGTGCATGTTTAAGTGCTCTTGGGCTAACAGTATCTGTAATTTTTTTTCTATATCCATCAGGGAAATAAGAAATTTTATTATAATAATTAAATTTAGTAAAATCTAACTTTTTCTTGTCTTTTTTTAGGCAATCAACGTAATCTGCCAATGGTGTATTTTTTACTTCAAGGATGAATTCATTATTATTTTCATCAATTCCTGCAAAATCAAATCTTGAATTAAGAAATGTGATTTGACTATTAATTTGTTTTAAATTTGACAGATTAGTTATATAATTATTTAAAAGACACTGTTTAACAATTTTTTCTGGTAGAGATGTATCAATACCAATATATTGGGTAATGTTTTTTTCAGTCACAACTGATATAATAATTTTATATTTACATACATTTTTCTTATTATCAATTTTTAGCATCAAAACCTTTGAATCTTTATCTGCTAATCCTCCACATCCAAGTGATGTAGTATGCGCAAGAACAATATTATTATCATTCAACAAAACATCTGCAACATATGGTGTTTTGCAAGTTGCAGATGGTCTTTTCAATATTATTCCTTCAACCAAATTTCCAATATTAAATAATTTATTCATATGATAAATTTTCTAATTGATAATTATAAATAGTTGTAATATTAATTTCTAATACTAATTTGTAATAAGTTTATTTATCATTTTTATTATAAATAAAAAGATATTAATAATATTTGAACAATTATAATTAATAAATGTTATGAATAATAAAAAAAATATAGGATATATATTTGGTTTTATAGGTGCTTTTTTATTAATAATTCGATTATATCCAATATTATACGAGCAATTAACAAGTAAAAAAAGGCTTAATTTAAAATATTTAACAATAGAACTTTTAGCAACATTATTTTTGGGTACATCTGCCTTTATGTTAAATGCATTACCATTTTTAATTGCGAATAGTATAACATTTTTAAATGTAATAATATTAATGTTTTGTCAATTAAAATTAATAAATGATGATGATATTAATTCTGTTGAATGTAATGTGTAGATGATTTTTCATCATTACTATCGAATTTGTTATTAACATAATGTATAACAAATTGACTAATAATATCTTGAGTACTTTCATTATTTGTTTCAACAAAGTCTCTTATAAAAATCTTATTATCTAATTCAATAGTATTTGATGTAGTAATAAGATGATAAGCATAAATAGTATGAAATGATCTATTAAGTGTAGCCCCTTTTCTGTTGTATATTTTGTCCCAATATAATTGTGTATTTTTAGTGGAAATAATTCTTGGACTAATAATAATATTTTTATAATCAAACCATTTAATATTTCGAGCGTCGCACTTATAAGTTCCAATAACAATTCCAGTCGATAAGTGTTCTCCAATTTGAATGTCTTTAATTTGTTTAAAACTTCCATTATTCATTTTAATAAGAGTATTTGGTGGAAGACAATTGTTTTTTTCTCCAAGTTCGTATTCAGATTTAGGTTTGAATTTATTATTGCCAAGATGTGATAATATAATTTTTGAAATAAAACTTTGTGTATCTTCTGCAGAGACTTCTTCATAATCTAATAGAATTTTATTCTTAGTATAAATTCTATTATCTGATGTAACTAAGCAATATAAATTATTGACGGTTTTAGATTTAAAATTATTTTCAGATACAAATTTCCATTTCCAATTTGTATTTATATTATCCATATATATATGATCTGCAGTAACATATGCATTATAATCTAATTTGAAAACATCAATTGGTTTTTCATTATATGTATGTATAATACCGGTTACTTTATTATTTGCAAATAGTTTATCACCAATTGTAATATTAGAAATGTCTGTTTCAGTATAATTATTTAATAGTATTTTCGAATCTGTTGAGAAACAACAGTATGCTCTTCTTTGTGCGGCTTTTTCTGCAACTTTAATAGCAATTTGTACGGCAAGCATGATGATTCCGAGTGGTATAAGAGGTGGGAAGAAAATTGTCATAGTGGCCATAAGTGTCATGAGAGCCATCATAACAGAAAACATTTGATTAAATCTTGCAATTTGTATAATAACTGTATTAATAGAAGAAATTAAGTAGTAATAGAGTGTCCATATGATAGCTCCAATTTTTAAGAAGAAATTTTGTATTTTATGTGTAACATAATTCGAAATTCTTAGTAAATGTTGAAAGAATTGTTGTAATTCTTCAAATTTAATCTGAAGAATACTTTTCGCTTTAGTAATTTCTTTATCATTTTCTTTTAATTTTTCTTGAACTTCTTTGTTTGCTTTAATTGATTCCGAAACTTGTCTATCCATTTGTGCTTTAGTGTGTGCATTAATAATTGGTACGACCTTTTCTTGAATACATTCTTTAAAATTTCCTAATGCCGAAACATCATCTTTCATTAATCCAACAAATGGAAGTAAATGCACTTTACATTTATATTCATCCCAATTATCTTTTACATGTTGTTTACTGAACTGTGTAAATATTATTATTGTGATAATCGTAACAATAACTGAATAAGTAATAATTTGTAAAATACCATATGGTATATTTGAACATGTATTACAAGTTTTATGTGTAGTTGTATCCATACTAATCTATTATTATTTATGTTATTATATTTTCATACCACATATCGTAAATAATTGATGGTATTCTGAGTGTGTGTAATGTACTCCAATCAATAATTTTTGATGCCAAAATAGACTCATCATCTATATCGGAGTGTAAAAGATTATAAAAAATATCAGCAGAATCAATATGAACAGTTTGGTTAGGTGAATTAATGGTAAAACTAACCATTTTATTTAACAAAACTGTTGGAACAATATGCATTGATGATGTAAGAAAAATAAATTTAACAATTTTTTCACTCATTCTATCTTCAAGAAAATGTATAAAATTATCTGTTAAAGCTTCATTTTGTTGATGTATAATAACAATTTTAGGTTTATTTTTGTCTTTATTTGCGACTACTGGTTGTAAATTACAAAATGCAGTAATCATTTGTACAAGTAATGATTCACTTAGATTATCCAATACATGTATTTGCATTATCATACTTTTATTATGATAAAAGTCGGATAATATTGAGTTGATAATTTCTAATATATGGTCATTATTTGGACCACAAAAATGAAAGTGTGGAAATGTACCGCATGAAATAATTTGTTTTAATATGGAAACAATGTGTTCTTGAGATTGTGAATCATCCATTAGTTATAATGTTGTTATAAACTTTTTATATATAAATATTATAATATTATATGGATAATCCAACATCTAATGAATATAGAATACTAACCTGTAATGAACGGTCATCTGACGATGGAAGTACTTTAATAACAGGTATATATGAGTGGGATTTAATTAATGGGAGTTTGTTAAATAGAATAATTCTTGATACTGACCATATTCCACTACCAACATTTACAGTAACAAATTGTATTTATGTACCGTCAAGTATTGGAAATCTAATTTGTGTTGGTATTTCAAATGAATTATGTATTTATAAGGCGGAATCAACTCCTGGTTTTTTGGGTAGTCCAAGTCCTGGTGCTACCGAACCTATCAAGAAAATACCATTTATCTCTGACATAAAAAAAATATTATATAATACTGATTCGGATGATAATGGATATATAATAGTTGGATATAACGGAATGCCAGATGAGGATATAGATGAAGAGATGGATGACGATGAAATATCAGTAGAAGCTGCGGGAAAAATAGAGTATCTAAATGTAAAAAGTATATTATCAGATGATGTTAGAAATGCGATAAAACTAATATTATATTGTGAGGGAAATCTGATTTTAGAAATGTGTGTTGGAACCAAAATAAAGTATCTTTTTAGTAGTTCGAAAACGATAGTTGGTATTGATGATAATGATTATGACATATATTATGAGCTTTATGATATAGAAAATACTGATGATTTATCTGCCCCATTACAATTAGATGATGCAGAATTAGGGGAAATAAGTAGTAGTATATTATCAGATGATGGTACAAAATTGATAATTGGTACAAATCAAAATCATATACTTATTTATAGTACAGAGTTTGTAAAAAGGAATCATCCACACAATACTGCTGTGGAATATTATTATGAATCTTTGGCCGAATTGTATCGAATCACAGATGCTCATGGCGAATCAATATTATCTTTTGATACATTTGAAAATAAATTCTTTTTAAGTAGTTCCTCAGATGGATTTATAAAAGAATGGGAAATTGAAAAACTGAGTTCTAATACTCCAGCTGATGATACTATGACTCAAATACGATTAATGATAGCAAGTGAAGATGTAACCGGAACATTAGATAGAGATAATGTAGATGGATATCAAACTTTTGAAAATGTAAAATATGTAGGGCGTGGCAATCATATTGTATCTATTTTAACAAATGATAATGAGGTAAGATCTGTTATATGTGTTTGGAACCGTTTATCAATAGATGATGAAAAGAGATGTGCATTGAGTTATGTAGTGGATTTGATGGCATTTCCATCATATATAAAAAGTATTGCTATGTATCCTGTAAGTTATAAAGAAAAAAGAGATGCGGATAGTAGAGATTTATTAGATGTTGGAAGAGAATTAGTAGTTTCTGAAATTAGACCTGGTAGTAAATTATTGGATGTAGAAAATGTTTTAGAAAAATTAAACGAATTAATTGGGGTAGCTCCCGAAGGTGTAATTAAGGCAACGTTGGAGTCTTCTCGTGATGTAATAGTTGCGGAAGCAGAACGTATTAGGTCTGTTGAATCAAAAGTATCAAGAACTAATACTGTGGCATTACAATCTGTATTAGGTAATAGAAGTTTAGTTCCTCAAATATCTAATTTTATGTATCCCGAATCTCCAGAAGGTAGAGCTGAAAAGCGTCGCCGTATGGGGCATATTGCTGAATTAGCTCCCCGATTACCTAGTATTGATGAAGGAATTGTTCCTCCTCCTGTTCCTGCCCCCATGGATGAATAAAATATTTAATAGATTATGTATCCGCGTCAATCTGAGTATAATAAATTATTGTCGCAAATACCTAAGCCAGAAGATTCAATATTATTCAATCCGAAAGGAAAATTATTAATATGTCTAATAGAATATCGAGTTCAACCTGAAATAGAATATGTAATGAATGCGGTTCTTCGTGTATATAAATCTAATGAAATAGGATTTGGTATAGTGTATGGAACAAGAAATGCTGAATTTGTAGAGAAAACGTTTAATAATTGGAAAAATACAATTTTTGTAAAAACGGAACATGAAAATTTGGATAGAGGTGGGTATTCTGTGTTATTGAAGCAGCCTCAATTATATGAGAATTTTTTGAATTATTCACATATATTAATATATCAAACAGATGCATTAATATTTCGTAAAATTCCAGATTATTATTTTAAGTATGATTATGTTGGTGCTCCTTGGAAAATGTCAAATCAATGTGCAACTTATCCTGCTGGTAATGGTGGTTATTCATTAAGAAATGTAAAATCTATGATAAATGTGACAGAGAAATATAGATATACAAAATTCGAGAATGGTCACCGTGGAAATGAGGACATATTTTTTTGTAGCCAACATAATTTAAAATATATAGAGTTTAATACTGAGCAGCATAAATCTTT
>CERI01113297.1_pt1 | contig 18120 bp, 23 predicted proteins | sample 350261 | NCBI WGS metagenome assembly CERI01 (sample SAMEA2620979, study PRJEB7988) | marine metagenome | isolation source: saline water (ENVO:00002010), including
GTTGGTGTCATACTTATCGTTTCTGTTTTGGTCATTGTGGGAGTTACAGATGGTGTAAATGTTTTTGTATGAGAAATCGTGGGTGTAAAAGATATTGTTTCTGATATGGTAGATGTAATAGTCATAGTTTCTGTCATTGTTGGTGTTTCTGATATGGTAGGCGTAATAGTCATTGTTGGTGTTTCTGATATGGTAGGTGTAATAGTCATAGTTTCTGTCATTGTAGGCGTAATAGTCATAGTTTCTGTCATTGTTAGTGTTTCTGATATGGTAGGTGTCATAGTTTCTGTCATTGTTGGTGTTTCTGATATGGTAGGTGTAATAGTCACAGTTTCTGTCATTGTAGGTGTAATAGTCATAGTTTCTGTCATTGTTGGTGTAATAGTCATAGTTTCCGTTTGTGTCACTGTATGAGAAACCGTAGGTGTTAATGACATGGTGGGTGTAAAAGACATTGTTTCTGTCACTGTTGGTGTTAATGAAACCGACGATGTTATTGTTAATGTAGGTGTCATAGAAATACTTGGAGTTTCAGTTGGTGCTGTGATCGTTTGAGACATCGTAGGTGTAGGCGTTGCTAATGGCGTGGGGGTTATCGCAAAAGTGGATGTGATTGTGATAGATGGCGTTGGTGATGGATGCGTTATGGTCACCGTTTGTGACATGGTGGGTGTAGGGGTAGGATGTGTGATAGTTGGTGTAGGATGAGTTATCGTCTGTGTAACTGTAGTTGTTTGTGTTTCTGTCATCGTTGGTGTTGGTGCCGTAATTGTAATAGTTTCAGAAGGTGTAGGGGTATGAGAAAATGTGTTTGTATTTGTAGGGGTTTCTGATGGAGTAGGAGTATATATTGTAAAATGATCATACATATTATATTCTGCGTCAACTTGATGGGTTAACTGTTCTGCTGAATCTTGTGTAAAATCATCTACCGCATCAAACATACCCTATAATATATATCGTTTTTTTGTTTTTAACGTTGTCTCTCTATCACCCTCTTGGCAATTTTGTTTATATTTTTTTCATACACCCCTTGAGAACGCATCAGTTTTCTATATTTTCCTTGGAAGTGTAAACGTAATAAGATATTGGTGAGAATGGATTGATCATGACGATGATGTCTGAAATTTTTAGATTCTTCTCCTAAAATACTTTTATCGTCTGTGACAATTCGTGAATCGTGCATCATCCATCGAAGCCATTCAGATAAAATTGTAATACTAAGAATAGACTTTTCCCATATTCCCCATGTTGCGGATGCTTGGTTTTGTGTTTTGAATCTCTGATCGGTACAACCCATCAGTTCAAAGCAATCTCTCTTTGTCCAAACTTGATGTTTGAATGGCCCAAAGACGATTCCAACACCCTGGAAGTGCTTACATACATGATCTACGAATGGTGTAAGAGGTTCTGTAAATTCCATAAAATCGTAACAAGGGCGCCCGCTATCGTGATACACGATAACATCTCCCATCTGTATTTGTTTCATAGCCTTAAGAATGAGAAGTGGTTTCCATGCCCAATATCCAACACCTTTTCGTTCTCCAAAAATATGCATATTTTCCTTAACGAATGGATCATTAAATACGTCATCGTGACTAAACGTATGGATGTTATCAGGATGAAACCCTTGTTTTATAGCAGATTGTACCATTTTTTTCTGACCATTAATACAATGTCCTGTGGCAAATGTAACGAGGTGAATCATATATTATTGAAATAAAATATCATGGAAGCCTTCTCCGCGGCTCCCCATGAAATGGGGATGGTTTCCTTCTACGAATTCACAATCCATTTCAAAAAAACTATTTCTTTTATCTTTCGGTTTATCCTTGATAATAGGGCTATAAATCTTAGCATCGCTTAAAAATGATCCCCACCAACTAAACGCCGAGTTTCCTCTAAAGATGGTTCTTGCAAAGTATAGAATGAGGAATTCTGGTAAAAAATCGAAAAATACTTCAGGCATGACGCGTTCTCCAGTTGGGTATTTCCAATGTCCATCCTTACATTGCTTTATCCATTCATGGTGCGTGCGTTCATTTGGGTCATCAGATACCCAGACAAAATCGGAAATATCATATCCAAATTTTTTCACCGCATTGACATATGACCGTTTTGAAATCATACTATGCGCCCCCTTATATCCCTTCATTGCGATATCACCTCTACGAAGATGTATGACATCGTATGTTCCTTTCTTAGCTTCGAGTGTTTTGTACATATCAGACTCTTTGATTTCTTTCTTGAAACGATACACGACTTCTTTTAGGAAATTTGTGTCATACATGTTAAAGCAATGAGGAAAATACATCATATTCAAATCATCGAAAAAAGAGTTGGTGGATCCTAAAGCGGATGGGTTATGGAAATTAATAAGGCTTATGTTATCGTTATTGTTTCTGTTGTATTCCTCAACCGCAGATCGGCGATATTCTGGTGTATCCATTTCTTTTTGAGATTGATTAATTTTTAATCGGAGCAAATCATCTGGTTGTATCATAGCTTTTTCGTATCCTTCGAATAGAACGTTTCCTTCCCATTCAGATGGATGATAATATGTGACACCATACGTTTTTGCGTAACAACACCCGAATCCATATTCGAACATTCTATTTCCAAACCTACCAATCCAGTGAACTTGTACAAGTTTGTTGTCTTTTTCCATTATATTGTTTGTTAATAAATACCACCGAATTAAACGATTCTCAAGAAAAAAATTAAATCATATAGATAAGCCATATGAATAACACCGAGTGTGTTTGTTTTACCATCATCGTATGTACAATTGTATTCATGTTATATTTGAAAAGGTGTGATAAAAAACTTGAAAAATTTGATGGATCTCGTAGAAAATATACGTTAAAGGAACTTGCGTGCGCGTTACAGGCGATTAAAACCTTCTTAGGAAAAGATGAAAAGGATCAGATATATCTCATAGAAGTTAAAGATGTCAGTTTTGTAGGTGATACGGCCACCATAGTGTGTGTTGCATTTAACAAGAAGACATTTACTACAAAAATGTATAAGGCCGTAATAGAAAAAGATATTGTTATATCTATGACGGACAATATGATACAATTCGACGAAACATATATGGAACATCAGAAATTTGGAGGTCCACGAGGTATACATGATTCCGAACAGTTAAAAAATATACCATTTATAACAGGAGATGTAGCAAAATTATCCAGGTACACATTTTCAAAAGAAATTCCTAAATGGAGCGTAGATGAAACTATCGATTTGGGTTCATCTGAATTCAAAGAGTCGATGGGAAAAGGGGGGACAAAAGATATAAATATACAGATGGCGCAGATAGTTGCAAATCCAGAAATGAGAAAATATGTGACGATACAAAGTTTACGCGGATTTTAGACTTAAATGAATAATCCATTGTTATAATAATGACTACGCGGCTTGGTACAGCAAAATGTGAATCTACACAAAAATCGTTTACACAAAAAAAGATTGAACAGAAATTAGAAGGATACACCCGTCTAAAAAATAATAAGTTTAAGACACTAGAACCTGGTGACAATATTAGGTATTCTATAAACGGTGAATTTAGAGGAGGTGGAAGGGTAAAGATGGTCAAGTTTCCAGAATATTTGATTTGTATGAATGTTATTAAAAACGTATCGTGGAGTGTACAACTCAAAGACCCGACTATCATGATATGGGTAAAAACGAAGACGTCTATGGATGAAGAAAGAAAGGAAATGGCTAACGTATACAAGATGTACAAAGCAGGAAATTTAGTTAAACCGTCTAAATCGAGGAAGTAGTCGTAAGATATGGTGCGATTATTTTTATAACGTCTTCGTATACTTCATCTATCGTTCTGTTCGCATCTACACACACTAGACATCTTTCGTACAAAGCCTCGTATCGATCGTGAAGATTCTTGAGATACTCAACATCTATATTTGTTTCACAAGATCTTTGACGTTTGATAATGCGTTCTTTACAAATATCCGGTGTTGTTCTGAGATAAATGAATAAGTCAGGTTTCCAAGCGAGTTTGTTGTACAAACCTTCAAATAATTCAAATTCAGACGGTGACATACACCCGCTTTCTAACAACATCTTCGAGAAAATATGATAAGACTCCCACGGGCTTCTTTCGTATATGGTTCGATCTTGCTTTAGTTTTTGGAAACTATTCAAAATTTCCATTTGAAACGTGAAACTCCAACGTTCTTTATTTTCGTAAAATTTTGTTAAATGTTTCCATTCATCTACTGGTTCAAAAAATACGGTATACCCCTCTTTTTGTAGGCGGTCAAGTAAAGTACTTTTACCGCATCCTATATTTCCACCGATACTTATCTTCATTATAACATACTCAGGATGTACTCGTTTATATTGATTTCAAATGCTTTCAAACGTGTTTCCCAATTCATTCGTGTATTATGGTCGAACAACTTAAACCTCACGATGTTATTCACACAATCTTCTATATCTTTTTTATTCACGTAAAACCCCGTACCCAATCGTATGGGTATACTACTTTTGCTATTTATACGACACCACGATGTCTCTACAATTTCATTCATCGGATATCCATTTGTAGTTACGACGGTAGCACCAGTAGACATACCTTCGTGAATATAATGTCCAAATCCCTCTACGAGAGACGGACATATATGATAACTACACGTATTCATGAGTTCTTTGAGAGTTTCCATAGACAACGTTTTTTGATGAAGAATGATATTGTTTGAAATTCGAGCTGGTATGGGTATGTTCAAAAACCCATTTCTATCAGAGTTTCCGTTACATACTATATGAAGGGTTGGCCATTCGGGATGATCTATCCATGTTTCCAGTAATACTTGCGATTGTTTTAATCGACTGACACCTTTCACATGAAGCCATTCATCGACACGTTGTATTCGAACGTCACACATGTCCATTGAACACCACGGAATATAAGTAACTCTTTCTTTGAAGATTTCTTTGAGAATATCGAACGCGTTTTTTGTTTTTGCAATGATTTTAATATCTGTTCGCTGTAAAAGTAAACTATAATCATTTCCATTACACCATTCAAGATTCGGCACGAATACATTGATTTCTCCATATTTAAGGTATTTTTCACACAGATGTTCGAGAAATATTTGTACTTTTACTTTCTGTAATTTATATTCTGACAGTTCTTCTTTTAACAAATTAATTTCTGGATAAAAGTGTTTTTCGAAAGCAACGTTTCGTACAGATGTTGTGATGCGTTCTGCATCATTATGTAAACCCCTTGAATCATGAAATAGTATGCGTATCTTTTTTTCTAACATATTATAATGGATTTTTTATTTGGGAAAAAACAAGCGAAGAGTGATCGTCGAGCGTTTATGCTCGAGAGCGCAGTTCGAGCACCCAAGGGACAAAGCAAGTCAAAGAAACGTTTACAAGTTGATACTGTTCATCCTGTTGATGGAATGATCGTACAAGCGGCCAACCCATCTGCTGCTGCTAAAAAGATGGTATCTCGCATTTGCGGTAAAAGGTATCGTGACGAAAGAGCAGGAAAAGTGATTTCTCGCAAACCTAAGCATGGTACGTGTACCGCTAAGCGTCCCGTTGAATTAAAGATCATTGAAGTCAAAACAACAGAAGGTGGTGTACCAATGTTTCGTGACGGAGAAGCGGTAACAAACCAATGGAAATCTGGAAAAGTGAAGGAGTATGCGTACGCAGGAACCTACAAATCCGAAAAGAAGGTTGTAGTTCGAGACGGTAAGAAAATAACATATGGAAGCGTTCCGAACGTCAAAAGCCTTCGTAAGTAATATTTTCAAATAATAATGTAACATGATCGAACATTACATTATTATTCCAGTGGCTGTAGCTACGGGTACGCCGTTTAGTGTATATACACTCGGAACTATAGTTGGAGCTACTTCTGTGACTACTATAGGTTTAATGAAGGGGATTGAATATGCCTTAGCTCGAACAAAAGAAAAGAAAGAATAAACTCATATTAAGTGCTTACATTTTTTAATATTAAATTTTTGTTTACACATTGGACAGGTTTGGCTTCTAATGTACCATGTTGATATACACGTTACACAATATGTGTGATGACACGCTGTTTCAATGTTCGCAGAATCATAACAAATTGAGCATTCAAATTGCCCGCCTTGTATTTTCTTCTTCATCTTCTTCAAAATGTTTTCAGTATCGTTGTGATGTATATAATATTCAATCGAGTCTTTTATGAGTGGTATCAATTCATCGTCAGAATCATTTTTGTATGCGTATATATTTCCCCAAATATCGCACATACGTTTGACAATTGTTATAGACTCTGTACTACACGCGTATCTAAATAATTCGTCGTTTTTCTGACGTATTTCGTATGTACTATCTTTATTTAATAAATAATTAAATGATATGACATTATCACCGTAAATTGCCTGCATAAGACACGAGCGGGTAGAATATTTACAATCCTCGAATAATCTAAATGCCTGTTGCGTGAAGGTAATCGAATTTCTGAATAATATAGATTTTAATTGTGACGTGATCATATGATCGTACCGTTTAATCAGATATTTACATAAATAATACGCATTATTTTCATATTGAGAAATTGTACAAGAAAATACATGTTTCAACTGATTGAAACTTAATTTATTCGTGTTTTCAAGTAAAAATAAAATCATCTTCGGATTTTCTCCGTATGTGTCATTTAATGCGTTACATATATGTTTATACTTGAATTGTATATTATAAACCCTAGAAATCCACCCAACAGTATCTACGGCGTTGTCATCGTGAAACATGAGAGTGAGTAGACGTTTTGGTGTATTGATGGGGGTATTCTCCTGTAAATGTTCAAGACCAGGGAATTCGTCATTGATATCATCTTTTGTAATCGTTGCATCTTGAAGTACATACCCATGCTTTGTGACGAGATTCATTGCGAGTTCTTGAAAATTTGATATACAACTGAGTACGAATATATTACCGTAATGTTCTCGACTTACAATACCGACCGGAAGTGTATCTATATGTTCCAAAAATATACGCATATTTGTATGTGAATCTGTTGCTATCACTGCTTTCAAACATTCATCAATGTTTCCAGAGTTTATGTCTAATTGGTTTATGATGAATTTGAAGAGTTTTTTTTCAAAGCACATCAAATGATTTGGTTTGAAATGGATATCAAAAAATTCGGTAACAAGTTTCGTATATTCAAAGTTGATGTACGTGTCAGTGTATGTTGTTGGCTTGATCTTAACTTTCGAATAAAAGAATTTTACGCACTTTACTGCTCGAGACTGCATGACTAATGTTATTATAGTTTCTTGTGTAGTAGGTGAAAACGTATCGATGCCGTATCCTAGTTCGTCTATATATTCCATTGCATCTACGGGATCCATTTCGAAAAAATTATACAATGACAATTTCAACTCTTGTGTCTGGCGTTTCAAGTTTGGATATTCATCAAGTACACACTTCATGATGGCGACGTTATTATGATGGCAAGCGTGAATAAGTATATTCGATGGGCAATCATTCGATGAAATATAATTATTTGCTATCGCATATCGAATGAGTACAGGGTTTTCGCATATTTCAAGCACGTTGTCGTCAATGATATATCGATGATTCAGAAGAAGTTCAATTATTTCAGAATTTGTTGCGTATGCGATGGAATCGTGTGCGTAAGACTCCGATGTGTGTATGTTTTCTAGTACATTTCGCACAAGTTCTACGTCATTGCAATTGTGTAAAAATTCATTAAAATCCATCCAATCCATTATTTCGTAATTTTTACGAAGATACACCATCAAGTCATAATATTTTTCTCTACATGCTAGAGTCATGAGAGATATGAAATGACTCATAGGTTCTTCTTCTATGTGAAATTCAGAAAAGTCTTCGATTTGCATGAGCCATTTAACAATCTCCAATTTTCTTGTTTTCACAGCATGACGTATAACACAATTATTATTAAACATGACATTTATTTGATTGTTTTCATAAATTTCTTTTGCTGTGTGTAGTTTGTTAGCCTTTGTAGCTTTGAAAAAGGCATCTTCCATTAACATGAATATATAAATTGGTAATTGTTTATGCCATTTCATATTTAATAAGAAAATCAAGAAACACTTTTTCTTTTTGTATCCGTTTACTTTCATAGTATACGTTACACTCCAAAAATCGTACAAGAGATAATTGTGAAAGAAGGTAATTTTTTTCAATCTTGATACACGAACATATCGAATCTATATCACCGTTTGTATTGTTTATCAACGCACTTGCTCTCTTAGGCCCTATATTGCGAACACCTTTAACGTTATCAGCCGAATCACCTACGAGAGCGAGATACAGATCAAAGTATTCAGACGAAATGTTATATTTTTCTTTTACATACGCCTCGTCCAACATTAGTTTTTTTTGTGGGTTATAAATTTTTACGTGTGGGTATTTGATAAGTTGAAGCATATCTTTATCATACGTTACGACAATACAATCATCTTTTGAATACTTGCATATATTGGCAATAAGATCATCCGCTTCGTATCCTTCAATATATAATTTTTGTACTTGAAGAGCATCGCAAAGATTCCTAACATGTTCAAATTGTTCGTGTAGTCCCTCTGGTGTTTTTTTACGATTTGCCTTGTACTCTGGATCATTTTCTCTTCGAAGATTTGTATGTCTGTATGTATCGAAGCAAGCCAAAAACGTTCCATCTGGGTATTGATTAATAAGACTAATGAGCCTTCTATAAAATCCTACAAGTGCATTTTTTTGGATACCAGTTGTGGTATAAATTGGAGGAATTCCATGAAAGCATCTATAAACAATACCCGATACATCAAGTATAATGTTCACCATTATACATAAATCAACAGGTTAAAGCTTTACACGGTTGGAACTATAATATGAAGAAAATTCATGTAGATGTACCTGAAAATTTTCAAGTTCCTGAAAGTCTTTGTACACAAGATGCTCACAAGGTCATCACAATTGGTGATATTATGTACACTAAGGGTATCCCATTTCTCGCTGAGAATGATCCACAACATTCAAAGGTTGTTAGAGATGTCTCGATAAAGCATTCATTGGAAATGAAACATATGCATGATAAGATGGAACAACTCACGTGTTCCCATGGTGAACAAGTTCAATCCATTATGCAAATGAATAATTCGTTACAAGAACAAATAGAAAGAATGTCACGTGAATACACATATGTGAATTCTCAGATCAGAGACGAAAAAGATGCCATCATAAATACTCTTCGTGAAAAAACATCGGAAAGTAACATTGAAATTATTCAAAAAATTGACAGTCTTCTAGGTAGTGGAAATAACTTGGATAATATTGAAAAGGGTAATTTTGGCGAGCAGTTTATAACGCAATCTATTAATAATGAGTTTCCAGAATCGGTTATCGACGACGTAAGTGGTGAAACGGCTCATGGTGATTGTATTTGGAAAATGGATTCGGGTTCATTCAGATGCTTGGTCGAAGTAAAGAATGTTGCACAGAGTAAAAATTTAGACGTTGGAAAGTTCGTTCGCGACATGAATGTTCAACTTTCCAATGGAGAGGCTAATTGTGGTATATTTGTATCTTTGAAAACGGATAACATCCCGAATAAAGGTAAGTTTAAACTCGAATATATTCAAAATTACCCGGTCATATATGTGTCGGGTGTATGGAAGAATCCAATCGTTTTCACATTTACGATGCGATTGATGAAATATATACTACAACATCACGAACATATTGATAACCAAGTCGACGTTATACATATTCAAGAATACATGATGAAAACGTACGCGAATGTAATGAAACAACAAGAATTCATTCAAGATATGAGGAGAATTATCGACAGAACAAATCTACTCATACAAAAGGCACAAAAGAATGTCACAGAAAGCATCCTTTACATGGAAGAAACTATGACACGTCATGGTGTATCCCATGAATCAGATGGGACACATGATGAAGTTATTGATAAACTTATTGAATTTAAGCAAACATACGGAAAATGGCCAACGGCTTCTACTTGTAAGATATCTAAAGACGACTATAGTTGTTCATTTAAAGATCTTCTACAAAGAGCAAAGGGACGTTACAATAATTAATCTTCTTCCAATTCATCGACGATCTCATCGATAATGGCTTTCTCATTTTCTGATAACGGCTCGTCTAATAGTTCTTCTTGTTCAGAAGGAGGTTCATTCGAGCCAAACAATTGTCCAAAAAGAACGCCGATAATCATACACAAAAATGCAAATACAGAACTAATCGCATAAAAATACATCATAGTGTAATTATAATTACATATATTTATTTTTTGTATAATAATGCAAACACCTAAGGAAATACTTCTGAATAAGGCTGCTAGTAGGCAATTTATGTTTGTTGATAAAAATATTTCTTTGTATCCTCATATGATGGAACAAAAGATGGAAGATCCACGAATTTTTAGAAATGAAACAATGGCTCAAAGCGCAAGTTATTTCTCTCCAGAACTACCAAAACCACCGGAACCTCTTGTTGTATCTGAAAATGAATCAGTCGAGACAACTATAGGAATTAAGTGAATATATTCGCGTGGTATGAGTTGAGCGATACGACATGGTAGTTCAATATCAGGTGCTTCAGGGTTTATTTTAGTAAGTGCAACTAATAATTCACCCCTGTATGACTGATCTATTATTCCAATGTTGTTAGACAAAATATAGCCAGTCTTAGAAATACTACTTCTCGGTACTATTTCAAAGTAGTATCCAGATGGAGGAATTACTTTAATACCCGTACCGTATAGCACAGTCTTTTCATCGATTCTTTTCACCTTATCGATGATTGTTAAATCAAAACCAGTATCAGATTGATGTGCTTTCGATGGAATAACCGCACACTCTTTACACTTTGCAAAGTGACAAGGGTTAATCTTATTCAATACAACACCAAAACGGGTCAACGCGGGTTCGCCTATAATACAATACATGTAATGTACTATAGAGATCACGTCTGGACCACTCCACGAAACATAAAAATCACAGTCTGTTCCCTTTAGCATAACATTATCACCTTGAATTTCTCCTATTTCACTTTTTACGTTACAATGTTTGGAAACGACCTCGGCAATACCATCGGCCTCTGACTCGGTTTCCACATATACACATCCTTCAAATTCAATACCATTATGCCATACATGCAGTTTTGAATATAACTGACCGACAATAGAATCCATTTTATTACATTGTAAAGAATTTACTTTTTTATATTAATGTTATCCAAAGAGAAGATTGAGCGGTACATCGACAAATGGAAAGAAACTAAAAAAGTTCGTATGTATGCCCCTCTCAGGTATTTTACTGGTCTGAAACGTATGAAGGATGTTTTTGCGCGTCTCGATACTATGAAACGGCGCATAGAACAGGCTAAAAATGGAGTCAGTGTTAAAAAATTGCTGCGTAAGTTTCAAACGGATACAAAAGTAAAAACAAAACCATCTACTTGGACACAAAAATTCCATAAAGCATATCCAGGTGTTGGAGGTAAGAAAACTAATATTAGTAAAGCAACAGGTATATCAGTTAAAATTCTTAATGATGTGTATAAACGAGGAGAAAAAGCATATTTGACAGGGCATAGACCAGGCGCGACTCCTCAACAATGGGGATATGGTCGAATGTATTCATTCATCATGCGATACAACAAATCGTCATTAACACACGATAAAGATCTCGCAAAACAAGTTATCGCATCGAAGGATACCCAGCCGCAGAAAGAATAGTTGATACGAAAATTTCTTTTTCTATTTGTTTCATGTTATCAAGTTTTTCATATAGTCGATTAAGCGTTTTTCTATACGTCGAGTTAAAAGGCATATATTTCCCCTTGTATTGCAAAATATATCCGTTGTTATCCAATGGATTAATTATATCAAATTGAGGAACAGGGTATTCTCGTATTCTGTTCATTACTTTTTCAATATGTTCTCTTTCTTGTTGCATTTTATTTTTCATAGTTAGTAGCGTATCTACATTCCTATGATCAGGATTATTCCGTGTTATTTCTATTAAATTTTCGTACGTATCTTGAATATTATTGTACCGTTTCAAATCATATGTTGGAAAATCAAACATATTCAAAATATTATCTCGTTGGAATATTTCATCTTCAAGTTCATTCATTTATTTTAAATTAGAAATTTCACCTAAAGATTCCTCCGCTATACTGTAAAACACTATTCAAATTGTACACATGGACTGCCAAATATGTTACGAGAACACTCATATAGTAGATTGTTATGGTTGTGAATTGAAGGCTTGTAAAAAATGTTGCGAAAGATATCTATTAGAATCTCACGATGACCCGCATTGTATGGGATGTAGAACTGGATGGGATCGAGTACTTCTTACGAGCAATTTTTCAAATGTTTTCGTAACAAAACACCTGAAAAATCATAGAGAGGATATTCTCTTAGATAGAGAAAAAAGTTTGTTACCATCCAGCCAAGGATATGTGGACCGATACTTACACGAAAAAGAAATGATGAAAATAAAAAATGAAATGCGCGAAGAAATTAAAAAAATTAGTAATACACTTGATGAACTGGAAGTCAAGCGTAAAGACGCTCGACTGTCGTGCAAATACACAATGTTCAGACAATTAAGTGATGAGTGTAAAAAACTTTTTTTTTTGCGCAACGCGCATATTAAAACTGTTCGAGATATTAACAGAACATCCTCAACATGTGAAGTGTATGGGGTCGGAAAGGTTCGTACCAAATGTCCTCTCGATAATTGTCGTGGGTATTTATGTAATTCGTCCACTTGTGGTGTATGTGAGAAAAATGTATGTACGAAATGTATGGAGGAACTCGTTGAGAATCATAAGTGTAATCCAGACACAGTGAAAACATTGAAAGCAATTATGAAAGAAAGCCGGGCTTGTCCTGGATGCGGAACCATGGTTTCAAAGATCGATGGTTGCGATCAAATGTGGTGCACCGTTCCAACATGTCATACAGCTTTTAATTGGCGTACAGGAAAACAAGTCAATGGTCATATACACAATCCTCATTACGTACAATTTCAAAACGAAAATGTAGTAGGTGGAATGAATAGAAATGTGCGTGACATTCCATGTGGTGGGATGCCAGAGTATAGAGAAGTCGTCATTGCACTCGCTGGGTTGCGCATGCTTCCTAAATATATGCCAACCTCCCTAAATACGTCTGTCAAAAACCATATGATCGGCGGTGTACATATGGCTACAAACCATATAGTTGACGAATTGACACGTTTTCAAATTGGTCCACCGGACAATGGAATTTTGCGGGCAAAGTATTTATTAAAAGAAATACAAGAATGTGATCTTAAAAAAACGTTGCAGATGTATGAGAAAAAAAGAGAAAAAAATAAATCATTTTGTGATATTTTGACCATGTTCACTCATACGATGAGTGATATTTTCAGAAATTTGATTCACATATACAATCAATTTCGGGAGAAATGGGTTATCTGTTTTGATAGGAAAGAGGAAGAAGGATTTGACTACAGTAAGGAAATTAAACTTATTCTAATTGCGTCACAAGTACGAGTTATGACAGAATTTAAGAACATAGAGAAACTTACGGAGTACACTATAAAACATCTTCGAAAGACATCTGTAGTGTATAAGTGTGTCATACCTAAATCAACACTGACAGTATTAGATTATGGTCCTACTGGATTTACACGAATTAATAGAGAAATGTTCCATTTTGATGTAGCATTACAAAAAGCGTTTATTGGTATATCAAATGAATCGCGCTATACGTTAATATATGGAGAGAATACTTAAACATGATGAATTACTAAAAAAACAAGAACTAAAATTTAAGAATAGCAAATATGTCATAGGATTGAAATATGATAATATACATTTCAAGTTAACAATTGTTCAAATAAGCGTCATATTTGCGAGCACTTGTATAGCGTTCATAAAAACTTTAGAAGATACATTTAATATATCATCATCTTTAAGCACCATTATACCGATAGTACTTTCTACGTATACCGCCCTTGTGATAGCTATATCAAGATTTTATAGGTTAGAAGATATAAAGGAAGGTCTATCCAAATTATTCGAGCGTCATGCGTTCATAATAAATAGGATTAAACATAAGCGCCGATTAATACACTTATACGGACCATGGACTGAATACGATGTTGTTTCAGACGTTGAAAAAATGCTGAATACACTCGAAAGCGATGGATTAGAAGAAGTCGTGACACAATCAATGCAGGATATGGATATAATGATACCGTATAGCGAAAGATTATATTTTGAAAATATATTGGTCAAAATGCATATTGATAAAAAGGTATTGAAAGATAATTTGTCTAAATTAGATGTATATGAAAATAATTTGAATTTGTACAAACAGAAAGTCTCTATACTACGATATTATTTATGTTGTTTATGGTCAGGTAGTAATTATACAATTAATGAAGAAAGAACATTCGACGAAGTTCAACGACATCACGAAAAAAATATGGCTGATAATAACACATGAACGACAAACGGTGTGTCAAACCAATGAACCAACAACGTCAGAAGCGCCCAATGTTGAGAAGAGTTCAAACAGTCCAACGGCAAGCACGACCCTTACAACTTCTGAGTTTCGGCAAACCAAAACATAGAGCAACAGTTAAGCCAACGTTTTTTTTAAAATCTAACAGAAAAGATGACATTGAACCGCATGAGAGACGTCTCGCTGAGCAACGGGTAGATAAACATATGAATCATGCGTTGAAAATGAATAATGACGAACGAATGATGAAATTTGGAACAGTTGATATGAAAAATATTCATGTGAAACTTTTGAATGTAGAGCGCAAGAAAATTATTAGTATGCGGGAAAAGAAAATGAAGATGCCAATGTATCCTGTAGTAAAACCAGTTACAAAAGTTATTTCTCCTCATAAACTCATTAAACAGTTCCTTCTTAACAGCCCGGTTCAGATTATTCGCCCCAAAAAAACAATTTCGCAAATGATGAGAGAAGAAGTTCCTAAACCTGATATACCTCAATTACCAACGGGGGGTGTATATGACCGCATTGCTAAAAAGGCTGGTATCAAAATCACAAAACCTAAGAAAACAAAAACGGTTAAAGAGAAACCACCCGTTGAATTATATGAAAAAGAAAGATGTTCTAAAAAGACATCAAATATGCCGTACACAGTTTCACAACTGAGAAGAATTGCAAAATCAATGAACATACCTAAAGCAGATATTATCAACGCAAAAACATCTGTGAAAAAACTATGCGCATTGATTGAAGTTTCCAAAAATAAAAATAATGCACCACATGTGAACAAAAACGCGAGCATGAAACGTCGTATTTCCATGGCTAAAAAAGTGTTGAGGAGAAACCAAAATCGCGAAGAAGACATTAAAACAGTAAATAAAAAACACGAGATACTTTCACCCAAAAAGGATGGTACTCCATGGATGAAACGCGACCAGGAGTCACGCAAACGACACAAGAACGCAAACAACAATATATATAAAAACGCACTTTCTACATTGAAAAAAGACGATCCTGTCATGTTTTTGAAAATGAAGGGTTTCAACGCTGGAAGAGTAGGCAGGAAAACAAAAACAAACCCTGTCCCACATACACAAAATAACCTTATTAAAATTGCGAGAGAATTAAACATAAATATTCCAACTACATCCAAAAAACCTAAACCAACCGCAACGACACTTATCGGATTGATTAAGAAGAAACTTGAAATAACTTAAATGGATTACTATAATAAATAATCGGTCCTACATGTCCCAAACTTGTTTTAAAATCAACCCATACATCTCTTTTTGATTGATTCCACAAATGACAGAAATAATAATCTTCGCTTAAATATCGAGAATTTATTACACCACACTTGAAGATATCGTAACAAGGTTCATCAAAACCATATCCTCTAATGTCGTTCTTATACTCCAACTCAGGATGTTCATCAACAAATGCTCGAAGTGCTTCTTTGTGTATAAGCATGAAACCTGTAGGGGCGTAATCTACCTTTAAAAACCCATCTTGAATCATTGTATTTGTTGGTGATAAATTTACATTGTATCTTGCACACAATTCTGTCAATTCTTTCATATCTTCGCAGTTTGATGCAACTTTTTTTACTTTTTCAAAGTTCATCGCTTTTTTTGCGTAGATACCACAGACAAGTTCTTTTTGTGAACGTAACATACGAATCACATGCTCATTATTAAACATTATGTCAGCATCAATGAACATCATGTGTGTCGCATCTGACTTCAGAAATTGCATCGCGCACACATTTCTTGCTCTTGGTACGAGACTATCAAATGGAATTGTGAAGAATTCAAACCCTATTTTTTCTTCTGTCAATCTTGACTGAAGTGATAGCATTGATTTCATGTATTGTACATGAACATTTCCTCCGTAAGCAGGGGTAGCTACAAAAAGCTTCATTTGTTATCAGACTGATTAATAGTATAAAGATACTACGCGTTTATTTCTTATCTGGAATGGTTCTTACACGTTCTCAAAAAACTAATTGTGTTAATGATGTTCTCATTTTTGTTGATATATCAGGTTCGACTTATGAACACATAACTGATAAGCGTTTAGAAGATAAAGTCGAAGAGATTTGTAATAATACAACTGGTAATGTATCGTTGTATATATCGAATCATGAATTACATCAAATATACTTTTTGAATTCAGGAAAAAAGATACCAAGACAACAATTTTCATTTGGTGGGTTGTCTGCCGTGTATGATAATATTTTAGATGCAATCGACCATCGATTCAGTTTTGATAACGATACGCCTTGCGACGTGTATATTATATCTGATATGGATGATAACGTCAGTATGTTTTATAATCTAGATGATGTAACCTCAAAACTATCATTAATGAATAATTTTTGGAATATATCGATACTTCATCCCGCGAATGTATGATGAAAAAAACAAGTATATTAATGGACGCTTTTGAAGAAATTGCTAAACGTATTTCAGACCCAACTCTTATTCTTAAAATCAGATCGACCTACCCCAAAATGAATCCACGAATTCTTTTATCGAGTAAGTTGTTATCTGTCCACGCACAAAATTTAAAGGCGAGTCCGTCTCTAGAAAAAATGGCCGTATCCATACAAGAACAAATAGATTCATTTGAAGATATATCTCACGAAGAATATAAAGGGTATGTGAGTAAATTTCAAAAGTGGAAAAAACAAGATAAGGAAGAAATGTTACACGACATGAATACTATGAAAGGAGAATTACAAGGTGCGCACATAGATCAACCTCAGAATGAAGCCGATACGGAGTGGAATAGTCTTGTAATTAAAAGGTGATATTATTGTTTTTGTTGTTTGTGTAAACTTTCACGTTATTTGTGTTCTTGGAATTGTTTTTTGTGTTGTTCATTATAATAACTGACATAAAATTATAAAACTTTCGTAGTGCTAGCCCTAACTAGAATCTCAGAGTGATTGTAGGACTTCTCAAGGTTTTCCACCATTTTCTCGAACGCTTCGTCTGCTTCCTTGCTGAGTTCAACGAGGGCCTTAATGTGCATCTGGTACACTTCATCGTCCGGGTCAACCGTTTCCTCAAGGTCGTTGATAATTTCCTTGTAAGGAAGTTTCTCCACCATCTTCGTTACTTTATTCTTGAATTTCCTGTTGGACCGGAGACTAATCACACCGGCCTTGAAGCCCTTGAACTGACGCTTGGTCTTCTCCTTGTTTTCCTTCATGGGAACCATTGTTTTGTGTTTGTAAAGAAACGTGCCACTGTGCGGGTGATTATGACAAACACGAAAAAGAAAAAGTAGTTTTTATACAAAAACCAGAAACAAGGTTCCAAAATATGACATAAGGCGTATTTTTACTGATCGTTATAAAAAAAATATCAATTACTATAACAAATGTCTTGTGAGTTCAAAGAGACACCTAAACGAAGAAGTTGTGTGAGAGTTTCTGGTAATAAAGCAATGGACTCTCGATGCGAAATCAAAAACCAAACTTCCAGGTGCGTTTTGAAAAAGAAACAACCAGCGGTCAAGAAATCACCAGCGGTCAAGAAATCACCAGCGGT
>CERI01054780.1_pt1 | contig 18096 bp, 17 predicted proteins | sample 350261 | NCBI WGS metagenome assembly CERI01 (sample SAMEA2620979, study PRJEB7988) | marine metagenome | isolation source: saline water (ENVO:00002010), including
CCACTATTTCTACGGCATCGGTATGGGCAGAAGCCAACGAATTGCCCGAATATCCCAGTATCGAATACCGCAACAAAACTCGCTACTATGTATACAAACGCCTGGCCCAAAAACTAGTCCCCCAGCATAGCGGCCAAATTATTATTCCACCAGCCGTTAGCTATGCAGAACGTGCCCATGTATCCAATCCTGTTGTTTTAATGGTTGATTCACATCCAGAGACACGCGTCACACAATCTGTAAGCGTGGGGCAGTTTGTATTGGATGCACCCAGTGTGGCCGATTCTGTAATCGAAAATACCCCACTCTCCATGTCTGTTGTAATTCATGCAACCGGCAACTTTGACCTGAGTTCGATTCACATTGGTCGTAGTCATGTTTTTCGGCATTATTTAGATAGTAAAGAAACGCAAACCCTCTCCAATCCATGGAGCCAAACTCATAAATTATCGTATATTTTTATTCCGAATCGAAGTGGTGATTTCCCCCTACCCACAATTAAGCTGTGGACACTAGATCCAAGTACCAGTCGCTACCAATGGTTAAAAAGCCCTAAACACTATGTAACCGTACATGCTAGAGATAGCCCGAATGCCGCATTAATTATTAGTAAGCAAGCATCGGAATCACTCCCATATTTGTGGAAAAAACTGCAAAAAAGCCCCCGAAATACCAACTATCGTATTCATTGGCATGCTGCGATTCAACAGCATCCCGATCGCCATTTATTTCCGGAACCCCCCCGTGGATTGGGTCGCTATGAATGGCTAGCCTTGATCCTTTTAAGTGCACTTTTAGCTCGCGTATCATACGCCTACAAACGCCAACGTATACTGTGGCTATTTATTACAATTCACGTGGGTACTTTGGCCAGTTATTTCACACTTTACCCACACCCCATTATCCTGCTAGACGCAACCCGTTCTGCATTTTATTCAGATGAAAATAGCCACACCCCATTATTTATGCTCCATCGCGATTTACCCGTTTATTATGAAAAATCTAGCGGTAATCGATGGAAAATACAACTGGGAACAGGCCAAAGTGGCTGGATTCAGCCATCGGATACTCATTAACCTAATTATTTAATTTGGCTTACCTTAGTCCTATGATCATTGGTAATCCGGTAATTTAATCGCTATTGGCACTGCTGTTGTTGATCCATTTTGATACTAGCCCCGCGGCTCGATCAACCGCCCCGTTTGGACCCATATATTCTTTGATTTTTTGAAACCCTTTGTATTGCCGTTGTCGGTATGGATTTTGATCAGTTGGATACTGAGGATCACACAATTGGTACAAGGCATGTGCTAAATTATCCACAGTAGCTTGACGCTGAAGACATTCCGGAACTATCGAGTGTTGCATCATGAGATTGGGCAGTGATATCCAGGCTAAGTTTATAGATTTAAATTGCAACCAAACCCGAATAAATAGTGTTAATAATGCCCCAAACCGATACGCAACAACTATCGGAACACGAAATAAGGCATGTTCCAGAGTCACCGTTCCAGATGAAACTAAAGACGCTGTAAGATGCGGAATAATGCCATACGAGTCTCCACTATATACAGGCACTGTATCGGGTGTGTTATCCCGAATATAGCGTGCATACCGGGGAGCGCCCACTACTACCACGATGTGGGCATGAACACCGCGACTAACAACGGTCTGAGCCGCCCGAATTAACCGGGGATATGTTGATTTTATTTCTTGCCAACGCGACCCTGGAAACACACCAATTATGGGCCGATCCATTGGCAATCCCAGCATCGCATATGCCGCCGCTTTAGACTGTTTAATCCGTACTAAATCCAACAACGGATGGCCAATATAATGCGCAGAGGAATGGTCTAGCTTAGTGTATACCGCATGCTCAGCTCGAAAAATTGCTAATACATGGTCGGTTACTGCCTGAATATTTTTTGCGATTCGATCCTGATCATACCCGTTTCGTGTCCACCATACTTGTGGCGAAATATAGTAAGTGTTGGGAATAGACAAGGGTTGAATAGCGCGCAGCAATGGAAGATGAATCGCTTCACAATCGACTACAATAATAAAATCTGGACGCTGGGTTTCAATTGCCTCTTTGAGCTCCCGAATTGTTCGCTTCACGCGTGTTAACTCACGTGCTGACTGCCACATACCAATTGCGCTGTGGTCGCGAATACTCGCCAATAGCTCCACACCAGCGGTTGCCATTGCAGCGTCTCCCATGCCAAAAAACCGAGCATTGGGCATGCGTTTTTTCAATGCGACAACTAATGCGGCGGCATGCAAATCACCAGACACTTCACCGGCACTGATAAAAATATTAAGTGTTTCTTCTGCCATTCAGTTAATCATACCGTTGATGAATTTGAACATTCAAGATACACTTTAATAACTATGTCAATAACTTATAAACGAATCTTACTTAAGCTCAGTGGCGAAGCCTTTAAAGGGTCTCGTAGCTACGGCATTGATCCACACTTTTTAATGTTCATTGCAAATGAGATTAAAAAGGGGCATGCTTTAGGTTCCGATATCGGAATTGTGATCGGTGGGGGCAATATTTTTAGAGGTATGTCTGCGTCTGCACAAGGAATGGATCGCGTTGCTGCCGACTATAGCGGCATGTTGGCGACCGTAATGAATGGCATTGCATTGCAAGACGCCTTAGAAAAAAGTGGTGTAAGCACACGATTGCAAAGTTCATTGGAAGTAACTGAAATTGCCGAGCCGTTTGTCTTACGGCGTGCGTTGCGGCATTTTGAAAAAAATCGAGTCGTTATTTTTTGTGGCGGTACCGGAAATCCCTACTTCACCACCGATACCACGGCTGCTTTGCGTGCAGCTGAAATTAAAGCGAATGTTATTTTAAAAGCGACTCAAGTTAACGGTGTTTATGACAAAGACCCGGCTAAATACGATGACGCCAAAAAGTTTGATTCTATTTCCTATATGGATGCTCTACAAAAAGAATTGAAAGTTATGGATAGCACGGCGCTGTCATTAAGTATGGATAATAACATTCCAACCATCGTATTTAAATTAACCGAAGAAAATCATATTCAAAATATTATTTTAGGCCATAAAATTGGCAGCTTAGTTGGGAGTAAAAAATGAGTGAGTTCGAAACAAAACTAACTAAATGTGTTGATAACTTAATTACCCGATTTAAGTCGGTTCGAACCAATCGAACGTCCCCCGATTTATTAGACGGCATTGTCGTTGATTATTACGGGTCACAAACACCATTAAAACAACTAGCCAATATTTCAGTTCCTGATTCAAGCACACTGTCTCTTCAAGTGTTTGATAAAAGTGCGATTTCAGCAATTGAAAAGGCACTAGTTACCTCATCATTGGGCATTAATCCGCATGTAGATGGTACCAGCATTGTATTAAGAGTCCCCCCATTAACAGCTGAGCGTCGCAATCAATTAGTCAAACAAGTTAATCAATTTGCTGAAGAGGCTCGCATCGGAATTCGCAATTTACGGCGATCATCCATGGATGATATCAAAAAAAACACAGACTTATCCGACGATGATAAAAAACACGAGGAGCAGCGCATTCAAAAAGTTACTGAACGATTCAACCAAGATATTGGTACAGCTCTAGAAAAAAAAGTTAATGCCTTAACGACTGTTTAGATATGCAATCCCCGGGACATATCGCGGTTATTATGGATGGAAACCGACGCTGGGCTTCCGAAAATGGCCACAATGAAAACGACGGTCATCGTGCCGGATCCAGAGCATTTCAGGCTACGATTGATGCCTGTATTGCTCAAAATATTTCGTATTTAAGCGCCTACGTCTTTTCAACCGAAAACTGGAAACGCCCGAAGCCTCAGATCAAATTCCTAATGACTTTAATGGAGCATTTACTTAATGAGCATGTAAAAACAGCCTGTAAAAATGACATCCGTGTTCGTTGTTTGGGCAACTTACGTGTATTGCCCGCATCTTTGCAATCAACGATTGCCATGGCCCATGAAAAAACAAAGAGCCACACAACCCTTAATTTAAATATTATGATTAATTATGGCGCTCATGAAGAAATTACACACGCCTGTCAAACGATTGCTCGCACTGTTCATGCAGGCAATTTAGATCCCGAATTGATTACCCCGCAGACAATTCACGATCATTTGCATACTGCCCATATGCCATCGCCCGATATTTTAATTCGAACCGGCGGAAAATCCAATATTCGACTTAGCAATTTTATGTTATGGCAATGCGCGTATAGTGAATTATTTTTCTTGCCTATTTTGTGGCCAGAATTTAATGCTGAGCATTTGAACAATGTTCTAAATGAGTACCATAGTCGCCAACGAAATTTTGGAGAATAATTTATGTTAACCCGCATTATTACAGCTGCACTATTAATTCCACTAGCGCTATTCATTGTCTATACTGGTGGGTGGATCGCAACGGCATCTGTTATTGGCATTGGCCACTTAATTCTATATGAGTATTATGCAATGATTGATCGAAAGTTCTCAAAAAAAGCATCTCATTTTATTGGCCACTTTGTATTTGCACTTAGTATGATTGGGTTATATGCTAGCCTAAATCGACTACCCCAATCTATCTATGCCAGCATCCTTATTGGCTGGCTCGTAGTATCGTTAATTGAGTTAATCCGCGGGCACTTGCTGGCGACCCATCACTACCGTGCGTATCAAATTCGTATTCCAATCAGCATTGCCCTGTTGTTATTTAGCCTAATTGCGTTGCGGGTGTTACCCAATGGCGTGCTATGGCTTAGCTTGGGGCTCGGCTTAACTTGGCTCAATGACAGTTTAGGCTTATTTATTGGAAAAGCCATGGGTAAGCGCAAGTTAGCGGCCAGAATTAGCCCTGGAAAAACTATAGCGGGCGCTGTGGGCCCTTTGGTAATTTTAACAAGCTTGATTGCTTGCCTGCATCCGTACATACCATTGCCCAGTACAATTATCTGGATCACCCCCATTGTACTTGTATTTGCTCAATTGGGTGATTTGCATGAATCATTAATCAAACGCTATTGCGCCAGTAAAGACTCATCATCCATTATCCCTGGTCATGGCGGAGTTTATGATCGCATGGACAGCCTATTATTTAGCATTTCAGTATTGTATTTATGCGCGTTAACCCTATGAATTTATGAAGCGGCTGTGTATTTTAGGTGCAACTGGTTCAATTGGGCAACAAAGCCTGGATGTAGTTCGGCAGCACCCGGATCAGTTCACGGTTGTGGGCCTCAGCGGGCATCGTAATATTAGCCAATTAATTCAGGATTGCCTGGAATTTCGACCTGAGTGCGTGCATGTCCCCGATTCACTAGCCGCTCAAAAACTGACTGCCGAATTGCCGAAAAATATTCGCTGTCTAGTAGGTCCAGAGGCCCTAATCAGCATGGCTCAGGAATGTCGCACAGACTTATTAATTTTAGCCATTGTGGGCACAGCCAGCTTAGCGGCTAGTTATGCGGCTATTTGCGCGCGAATTCCCATTGCATTAGCCTGCAAAGAAGTCTTAGTATCTGCGGGCAGTCTGATTCAGAAAGCTGCCCGTGACTATGGGGTCCCCCTACTTCCGATTGATTCTGAACATGCGGCAATTCACCAATGCTTGGCGTATGTTCAACACGACATCACCCACGTGCGTCGTATGACCTTAACCGCATCCGGTGGTCCCTTTTGGAATCAACCGAATTTGGACTGGGCAACAATAACCCCCGATGAGGCAGTAAAACACCCCCAGTGGTCTATGGGTAAAAAAATAAGTGTTGATTCGGCGACACTTATGAACAAAGGCTTAGAGCTCATTGAAGCGCATTATTTATTTGATATTGCCTATGAGAAATTATCCGTACTCATTCATCCACAAAGCGTGGTCCATAGTATTGTTGATTTTGTGGATGGGGTAAGTTTAGCCCAAATGGGACCGGCCGATATGCGAATACCCATTCAATATGCACTAACATACCCGGAGTCCCAACAAGCCCAGTGGCCCACATTGAACTTGCACGAGCATACCCTAACATTCACCCAGCCCGACACCACCCGATTCCCCTTGCTGGACTTAGCCATTACCTGTGGCAAACACGGTGGGGGGTTACCCAGCATTTTAACGGCAGCGAATGAAGCAGCGGTGTATCAATTTTTAAATCACGCCATTGGGTTTGATGCGATTTATGCATGGGTCAACCGCGCCATTGAGCATTTTCAGCATGAAAAAGTCGATGACATTGCGTCTATTATTGACCTGGATACTCGGGTTAAGCAATGGGTCACTGCGGGGGGGCAGTAATAGTAGCCCCCGGTGATTTTTTATTAAGTATTTGTATCATTAACTCTGTAATTAAATGGTCACTTTCTTGCAAATTTTTAATAAATCCTCTTTATTTTAATAAGACAATAGCCACTGACATACTATACACTTTAGCCTTTGCATAGCCAATTAAACCAAAAGCCAGTATACTAAATTCAGTGCCTGATAAAAAACTTAATCACTATCTAAATCTTAACGTGGTGTTTCACGATTCCCCTAGAACCATGCACGCCTGCTTGGCCGAGTACCCTAATTATGCGGACTGCCTAGCCCACATGGAATCCTTTATTCATAGTCGTCGAGCCAATGAAAAAACCAAACACTATTGGCTAAACCGCCATCGCAATTGGAACCCAGACACCTATCATCAGCAACTAAATGCCCATGGTATTCAGTGCATTCCGTATCATGCCCCTCACTACCCCCAATGGTTGACGCATATTTATCACCCACCCTTAATTTTGTATTGCAAAGGGGCCATTAACGCACTCCAGAATCGACTTTTTGCTGTAGTAGGGACCCGACAACCCAGCATGTATGGCATTCAAGTCACACAAAGTATATGTGCAGATTTAAGTGCGCACTTTACGTTAGTTTCAGGTTTAGCATTGGGGGTAGACGCCCATGTGCATCAAACCGCATTGCAGCATAATACCCCTACTATTGGCGTCTTAGCCATTGGCTTGGATGCCATCTACCCCAAAAAAAACAGCCGAATTGCCGAGTCTATGCTTGACACCGGCGCATGGGTCAGCGAGCAACCCCTGGGCATTCCTGCAATTCCTTACCGATTTCCCCAACGCAACCGCATTATTAGTGGATTGTGTGAAGGCTTGTTAGTCACCCAAGCTGGGCACGCCAGTGGCGCTGTAATCACGGCTCACTTAGCCTTAGAGCAAAATCGAAACGTTTATGCTATTCCTGGCCCTATTAATACTGAGAAAAGTATTGGAACACATCAATTAATTCAAGAAGGAGCCACGTTGGTTCACCATAGCACCGATATTTTATCCGATTATCTTGAATTTCCGGAAAAACATACCAAGCCTGCCAATACTGAAAAATCATCTGTCGATTTATCTAGTGAAGAAGCAAAATTACTCAGCTGCATTGGGAGCGATGGACAAGCATCATTGGATCGATTGTGTGAAAAAACCGGCATTCCCATTTCAAGTTTGTTACACTATATAAGCCTATTGGAAATAAAATCATGGATCAAGAAAACAGAAAGCGGTCACTATATACGTTGCAACTAATTGGGTGCGCACTTGGCACGGCCATTAGCCTGGCCCACGCAAGCGTGGCTATTGAAGCGGATAAAATAACTGTAAACTATGGCAAAAAAACAATAGTAGCATCTGGAAGCGTGACTATTAGTGCCCCTGACATTCAAGCTCAAACACCCTATATTAAGTATGATTATTTAGCTGATAGTGTTATCTTTTCAGGGGCATCTTTTATTCAATACAAAGAAAACCATTTAAAAGGATCTGATTTTATGGTTAAATTAAAAGATAATAGTGTCGTTTCTTCGGAAAAATCAAGTATTACTATTCAATTGGATTAATTACTATGTTAGAACCATTAACCGTTTTAGATTCCCTGAAGCCATCCCATGATGAACGATTTGATGTAATCATCATTGGCTCTGGCCCAGCCGGAATGTCCGCTGCAGTTTGTTGTGCACGGGCAGACTTAAAAACATTAATTATTGAACGTGCTTTACCCGGAGGCGGTGTGTCTAGTTCATTTAAAGTACACAATGTTTTGGGTTTTCCAGGCGGTATTGTTGGACAAGATTTGGGAAAGCGCATGGAGTCTCATATTTTGGACTACAACTTATCGTATGCGAATACATCCGTCGATGTCATTGAAAATAAGCATGGCATTGAAAAAAAAGTTGTTACTGAACTTGGCGAATGCTATTACACGCGCTATATTATCATTGCAACGGGGCTCGAGCCCAAGCAATTAAACACTAATTTTGAAGCTCAATTTGCTGGTCGTGGAATTTCATATTTTGCTGATTGCGATGGCTCATCGTATACTAAAAAAACGATTGGCGTGATTGGTGGCGGAAACTGTGCCTGTTATGCAGCCGATTACCTAAGTCAATTTGCTGAAAAAATATATATGATTCATCGATCTGATAATTTGAAGTCTGTGAGTTATTTAAAAAAACGAATTTTAAATAATCCTAAAATACAAATTATGTGGCAGACTCATGTAGTCGAAGCCTTTGGAATTGATAAATTAGAAAAAATAAAAGTTGAGAATTTACACAATCACCAAACGACTTGGTTGGATTTAAAAGGATTATTTATTTATGTGGGCCGAATTCCATCAGAAGAAACTCGGCAATTTGGAGTTACGCTTGATGAAGACGGATTTATTTTGACCGATGATTATATGCGAACTAATATTCCTGGCATATATGCCGCTGGTGATATTCGATCCAAACAAATTCGGCAAATTCAACCCGCTATTTCTGACGGTATGATTGCCGCTATTAATATTGGTAAAATCATTTCGTGTTGAGTATGGCAACTGTCGGCATTATTATATTTCCAGGAACTAATTGTGAACGTGAGACCCATGCTGCACTCTCATTTTCTGGTTTAAACACGCGTTGGTTGCCCGCTTGGTCATGCCAACTATCTGATTTTAATGCCTGTGATGCCTATGTAATCCCGGGTGGATTTTCCTACCAAGATCGTGTTCGAGCAGGGGCAATTGCTGCAACCTCGCCAATTGTTGAGTGGCTACGCATTGCGAATGAAGCCCAAAAGCCTATTTTGGGTATTTGTAATGGCTGCCAAATTTTAGCTCAAAGTGGTATTATTCCAAACACAATGTTAGCCGCTAATCAAAAAAATACTACAAGCACGGGCTTTATTTGTGACTGGGTCTATGTCAGTGTTACTGGGCAGAGCTTGTTTACTCGTGGCATTGATACCATACTACCCATTCCAATCAATCATGGAGAAGGCCGTTTTTTATTCAAAAACACAAACGACGCGCTCCCTGTCATGCATTATTGCACCTCCGATGGGCGTCAAACCGATGCTGCCAACCCCAATGGTAGTACCCAGAATATTGCAGCCGTGACCAACGCAACAGGTAACGTGTTGGCTATAATGCCGCATCCGGAGCGCGGGTATTTGACTCGGCAGTTACCCCATCACATTGCCCCAAACCAATCAAAAACACTCGTTCATGACCCGCAAGCACCTGGGCCATGGCATAGGCTGTTTCATAATTTAGCGACTCATTTAAACTCTCAATCGGTGACCCATGCTTAACATATATACTTGGCCAAAAAATACGGATTTGCATGCTATTTCTGCACGCGCAGCACTCAAGAATCAAACAGCTTTACATGCTTTATACCGATTTAGCATTATTACCTTGCATACGGATACGCCTCTAGATCCTAACAACGTCCAACAGCTTCTGACCGAATACGACTGTTTAATTAATCCAAACAATACGGCATTTTCATTAACAGAGCCCGAATTTTTACACCACCCATTGTACGATAGTTATTGTTTAAATGTTACCGACAAAACACCTGTTAGCTACGCCGATCGCGTGGCTATTATTAACCAATTAAACGTAATTAATATTACAAATATGACCCATAATCATGCTTGGGGCATTCATGTTGAACCGGGTGTTCAAGAATCTGATATAATTAATACAATTGTTGAGCCATTATTGGTCAATACAATTGGAGAAACCTACACCTTAGTACGTGGACGTTAGTATACTCATTGTTAATTTTAATGGGGCGTCTTTTTTAGAGCGGTGTCTACAGTGTATTGAGAAAAGTCAGACAACGCTGCAATTTGAACTATTAATTTTAGATAACAACTCTAGTGATAATTCCATAAATGTTCTCCAACCGTATCGCGATCGCGCGACTATTCTAGAACTTGATAAAAATATCGGGTTTCCCAATGGTGTTAATCATTTGCTTCCCCATGCAACCGGTGCGTACACACTATTATTAAACAGTGATGCCTTTGTTGAGCCTAAAACAATTGATAGCCTTGTTTCTGTCATGAAATCTGACCCAAGCATTGGCGTTATTGCCCCTAAACTGTTGCATGAAGATGGTCGATTGCAAGTACCCGGCAATAGTCTGAGTCGTTGGCTATACACCACTAAAAAACCCCGGTCCGTTCGTTTTTTATCTGGGGCTGTTATGTTACTCAAAACCAACTATTTTCGCGACACGCTTCGTGGCCTTGACGGTGCTTTTTTCTTCTATAACGACGATATTGATTTATGCTTGCGCATTCGAAACGATAACAAAAAAGTATATTATTACCCCTGTGTATCCGCCACTCATAGTATTGGCGCATCATCCAAAACTGTTCAGCATTTTGTATTAATTGAAGGCTATCGCGGCGGCTTTTGGATTGTCAAAAAACACTATGGTAAATTGGCCTACTGGACATACCGATGCCTAATGGGTAGTGCGTTCTGGATCAAAGGCCAGTGGCACCGGTGTTTTTCTAGCGCCAACCATCGCGAACATCGAATAGTATGCGATGCGGTAGTTGAATTCTCTATTCATGGAAACGTCCAATTCTCTAAATTGGGCGATTAATTATATTTAGATTCCTAGACGTTTAATTTAATAAAATCTCTGAGAATTCTTGATTACGCATAGTCAGGGTTTCTTTAAGTTTCAATAAGTCATGCTTAGAAAAGTCAAACTTTGTATCAACAATACTTAAATAGTAGTCTATTCCAGCTAGCAAGTTGTCTTTAAAGTTTATAAAATAAGTTTTCTTTCGATTATCCAATGCATGCATAGATAAATTAACTTGATCCACCCAATAACGAATGTACAAGTCTATTTCCTTAATAAATACATTGGGTCTAAGTGCATCATGCATAATCGACACTCGTCCATAGATATGATCAATCATGGCATCCATATGAAAAAAATCTTTGAAATAAGCGATGTTTGGACCCGGACACACTGCTGTGACCTGAATGCGCTTAGACTCACTCTTGTTCTGAATTAATGCTGGCGCAGCCAAATCTTCGCATAAACACGCTTTTGTGTACACATCTGACTTAAGCTGTTCCAGTGCGTCACCCACAACCCCCGTGGCTTCAATCGATTTGACTTTTAGTCGCTGATACGTTTTTGATGCTGTGCAAATTGGCACTTTTGTAAACTCTGTATTGCTAACTAAATACCCTTTGGGACAAATACTCCCTGGTTTTCCTTGTTGTACACGCGCCAATTTTTCTGTTTCACTGTGGGTATCTTTCATGGTGTTGAACGGAACCCCAAGCGGTGATATCTTACTTAAATACAACTCTCTTGGCGTTGCTTTAGCTAACTGCTTCCGCGTTGCTTCATCTACTGTTGTGGCTTCTGGAACCAGTAAAAACGGACTCGCCCAACCGGTTCCATCTACTTGATAATAATCCAACAACACACGCTCTTCCTCGTATGTGCCAATTCCTCCTTGAAATGTGATTCGTGTCTCAGGCTGCTTCACGTACTCATGCATTTGCTTATTCGCCAATACTTGGTTACATAGCTGGTAAAGCTTACTGGTAAGCGCTGCTTTTTTATCCCGAAATTCCGCTAAAATAGGGCCCATTAAAAGCCCATCTGTTGCAAATGCGTGCCCCCCACAATTTAATCCGGACTCAATGCGATGCTCATACACCCATACCCCTTTTTTTGCTAAAAACGTGCCTTGTATTTGCGATGATCGAAAATCAGAGACTTTCAAAATAATGCGCTTTTTTACATGGCCCACTGCATCAGGAAAAAAATCTGAGCACTTCTCAATATAAGCAAATAAGCGACGGTTAAATCCAGCGGAAAAGACAATGGATGAATTATCCAATTGACTATTTGCATACCCTCGCAGTCCAGCAATAGCATCCGAATAAATTTCTGGTAGTTTATCCCCTGTTTTACGCTCGTAAATATCGCGATCTAACTTTGTCATAATATTGACATCAATGGATCCCATTTTCATGGTTTGACGCAGCTGGTTTTGAGCCTCTGTTTTTTCATGACCTTCGGGTAACTCAAGCATTGCGTTATAGGCAAGTTTTAAAGGATGTCGGTTTTCTAATAACTCAAAATACCGTGTAATCTCAGATCCGGTGTCAAAATTTGATTGTCTGATTTGATCAAATTTTTGAGTGGTTAAATTATGAATTAAATCTAAATAGGCTGTTATTCGCTTGGCTCGATGATCTTGATCGGACTTTGGGATGCTTACAAATGGTCCGAATTCCGAATGCTTTACCACCAACGATTGTCGCATTTCTTCAAATAATTCATCATCGCACAAGGAAATAACAGAAGAAATACCATACGGAGCGACGCGTAAGGGTGTATCAATTGTAAAAGCAGTTCCCATGACTGGAATATGAAAAGAATGGGGCAGACTAACTGTCATTGGTTTTTTTTTGATTTATATAATTTTTATTCATAATTATATTAGTGTACTAAATTTTAATATTGATGACCACACCTAAAACACGGTACAATGCTCTTTCATATGGAAAATCAATACAACAAATACTTAACAACAACACCAATCACTGAATTATTGGATTCTGCATTTTCAATTCGCGAGCGTCATTTTGGAAAGCAAGTTACGATTCATATTATTAACAATGCGCAAAATGGGCATTGCCCTGAAGACTGTTCTTACTGTGCCCAAGCAAAAACCGCCGATTCAAACATTGAGACTTATGGTCTAAAACCAGCCGATGAAATGCTAGAAGAAGCAACTCGTGCCTATGAACAAGGGGCCCACCGATATTGTATGGTATTGTCGGGCCGTGGCCCTACCCCAACAAAAATCAATCAAATAACTGATGTTATTCGAACCATCAAGCGCAAACACCCCGACAAAGAAGTGTGCTTATCTGCCGGTCTAATAAATGATGGCATGGCTATTGCCTTGCAACAAGCTGGCTTGGATCGACTCAATCATAATATTAATACATCAGAAGATAAATACGCCGATATTTGCACCACTCACACCTACATGGATCGACTCAACACCCTGACCTCAGCGCAAAAAGCGGGTTTAACGTTGTGCTCAGGTATTATTGTTGGCATGGGTGAAACACATGACGAGTTGATCGCAATGGCCTTAAAACTAAAATCCCTAAATGTGCGCTCAATTCCAATTAACTTTTTAATTCCGGTACCGGGTACTCCATTTGAAAACTGCAACACACTCACCCCTGAGTTTTGCCTACGCGTTTTATGTCTATTTCGACTTATTAATACTGATGCTGAAATTCGAATGGCTGCTGGACGTGAATACCACTTGCGAAGCCTCCAGGTAATGGGGCTATACCCCGCAAATTCATTGTTTATGGATGGGTACCTAAATACTGTAGGTACCCATCAATTTGAAACATTAAAAATGATCCAAGACGCCGGGTTTGATATTGAATCCAATACAAGCGTTGACGCCCTACTTGCTGGTATTAAGGCCGAAACGCACGATCCTTCGGTTCAATTAAAAACAAAAGAAGCCCTAAGACCTGTGCAAACAAATTGAATAAATAAGCCATAAGCTGGTACACTATTAACTTAACTATAAAAACATTTAATAAGAAGCGAGGAAAAGTATGACAATAGAATTAGAGTATAAAGAAAGAGGTACTGGAAAAAAGAAGGCTCGAGCCCTTCGAAAAGATGGTTTAATTCCAGCAGTTGTCTATGGAAACAGCCTCGCCAATACTTCCATTAGTATTACTGAGCCATTCATCCGGTCCGTTCTGTGCTCTGATAGTGGTAAAAATACACTAATTGCATTAAACCTGGCGGGCACTACGCATCAAGTCCTTATCCATGAAGTTATTAAGCATCCAATTACAGGAAAAGTGAGGCATCTTGATTTTCTATGTATTGATCCAAAAAAGTCGTTAACAATTACCGTGCCGTTACGCTTTGAAGGCAATCCCAAGGGGGTTAAGCTTGGTGGTTTACTACTCACTATTATTAATGAAATCACAGTATCCTGTTTACCTAAAGACATTCCAGCTGCACTACCCGTTAACATTGCCCATTTAGGTTTAGAAAAAGCATTGAAAATTAGCGATATCCCGTTGCCAAATGGCGTCAGCATTGTCACCGACAGCAATCGAGTCGTTGTTAAAGTTGCCGCTCCTAAAGGAACTAAAGCAGAAGACATTGAAAGCAGCCAATCTGCTGGATAGTCCATGCATGCGCACCAAACATTAGTAACTGCCATTTATGAGGTGGCATATCTAACCGGATCCTTTGAAACTCGTTCGGGCAAGAAAACCAGTTTTTATATTGATAAGTACCGCTTCTCTAGTGACCCGACTATTTTAGCACGCATTGCTGAGCGAATTGCTGCATTATTACCAAATCCGTCAACATATGATCGGATTGCAGCACCGGAATTGGGGGCTGTTTCAATCGCTACGGCTGTTAGCTTGTTGGTCAAAAAACCGTTTATTATTGTTAGAAAGTCGGACAAGGCTTATGGTACGCAACGTAGCATAGAAGGTGTTTATACAGAAAATGAGCGCGTTGTTATGATTGAAGACGTAATCACAACCGGCGGTGCCGTGCTAAACGCATGCGCTATTTTACAAAACAATCGATTAACGCCTATTCATATTGTAGCGGTTATTAATCGTGAAGAAGGCGCTATTGAAAGCATTCAAACCGCTGGGTACTCCATCGATAGTGTTGTGTCTGCCAATGACTTGCACGAAATTGCTAGACAAGTTTAAATCAGTTACGCTACACTTAATCGAATAATTAGAATGTTAAGCGTGTAATTACTCTACTTAAGAGTTATAAAAAGGAGACTAAGGACTATGATCATGGATTTTATACCGGCTATTTGGCTACTAGCCCCATCATCGGCATTAATTGCCCTACTAACAGCATTCGCATTAACAAAAAAAATTAACCAAGCATCTGAAGGGACTAGTCGCATGCAAGAGATTGCAGGCTATGTTAAAGAAGGCGCCATGGCTTATTTAACGCGTCAATACCGCGTTGTCGGCATTGTATTTGCTATTCTATTTTTACTATTGGGGTACCTTTCGCTCAAAGGTATTCAAAACCCATTTGTCCCATTTGCTTTCCTAAGTGGTGGTCTTTGGTCAGGGCTTTGTGGCTTTTTAGGTATGAAAACAGCCACAAACGCAGCTGCGCGAACGGCTGCTGCATGTCAAACCAGTTTGTCCAGTGGATTGCGTCTATCGTTTCGAGCCGGCGCCGTTATGGGTCTGGTTGTTGTCGGGTTTGGACTTCTCGACATTTCAGTTTGGTTTTTTGGTTTGAATTGGGCTTATGGTCAAAACTTATGGGGAATCAGCAACGCTTTATTGGGTGCTGAAAATGTTCAAAATGCAATTTTAATGGAAATCACAACAACATTGTTGACATACTGTATGGGCGCCTCTGTTTTAGCTCTATTTGCTCGTGTCGGTGGTGGTATTTTCACAAAAGCAGCTGATGTTGGCGCTGATTTGGTCGGTAAAGTTGAAGCGGGGATTCCTGAAGATGATCCTAGAAACCCAGCTGTTATCGCTGATAATGTTGGTGACAACGTTGGCGATGTTGCCGGTATGGGAGCAGACTTGTACGAATCTTATTGTGGCTCCATTTTAGCGACCGCATCGTTAGGTGCCTCTTTAGCTATTTCACTGTCACAACCCGCAATGCCTTACGTAGTTGCCCCAATGATTGTTGCCGGTGGAGGGATTCTAGCGTCTCTTGTTGGTATTTTCTTTGTAAAAGCAAAAGAAGGCGCCAATCAAAAACAATTGCTACAATCCCTACTAATTGGCACCGGAGTTGCTTCAGTTTTAATTATTGGATTCTTATTCTTATTATTTAAATTTGGGATTATTAGTTTGGGTATTTTTGGGTCTGTAGTTATCGGCTTAGCAACAGGAACCCTTATTGGACAGTTCACAGAATATTACACATCTGACCATTATGCGCCCACTAAAGAAATTGCTGCCGCTAGTACGAGTGGTCCCGCGACGCTTATATTGCAAGGTATCGCAACTGGCATGTTGTCAACCGGTATTCTCGTGTTAATTGTTGTGGCAGGAATTATATTGTCATTTGTTAGTTCAGGGGGTCTTGAGTCCATTAATAATGGTATTTATGGTATTGGATTCGCCGCCATTGGTATGTTATCAACATTGGGTATTACATTAGCGACTGATGCCTTTGGCCCCATTGCTGACAATGCCGGTGGAAACGCTGAAATGGCTGAGCTTCCCCCCGAAGTGCGTGAGCGAACCGATGCTTTAGACTCATTGGGAAATACAACAGCGGCTACGGGTAAAGGGTTTGCTATGGGATCCGCTGCATTAACAGCCCTAGCCTTAATTGCTGCTTATTTAGAAACCGTTAAGCATTGGATTCATGTGCTAGCTAGCAACGGCACGCATTTTGTCAACAAAATCGGGTTTACCAATAACCCAGATGTTGCCGCTTATAATTCTGATATATACTTTATTGGCGACTTGAGTATAAACTCAATTGTTAGTATTTTTAAAATCAATGTAATAAATCCAAATTTCTTGTCTGGATTGTTTATTGGTTCTATGGTGGTATTGGTATTCTCAGCATTAACAATCTTAGCTGTTCGAAAAGCAGCTAGTGAAATGGTTGAGGAAGTTCGACGCCAATTTCGAACAATCCCGGGTATCATGGAAGGTAAAAACAAGCCTGACTATGCTCGTTGTGTAGACATTTCAACTGGTAGTGCCCAGCGAACTATGTTGGCCCCATCATTATTGGCGATTACAACACCCCTATTTGTTGGATTTGTTTTTGGTGTTGCTGGTGTTGTTGGACTACTTGTCGGCACGTTAAGCACTGGGTTTTCATTCGCTATCTTTTTAAACAACACCGGTGGTGCATGGGATAATGCTAAAAAGTATATTGAAAAAGGGCAATTTGGCGGTAAGGGCTCTGAGGCACATAAAGCGTCTGTTATTGGTGATACTTGTGGGGATCCTTTTAAAGACACCTCCGGTCCATCCATTAATATTTTACTTAAACTGATGACAATTGTATCGATTGTATTTGCTGGATTGATGATGTCAACCGGTTCTCTACTACCCTAATGGGGATTTTAATCGCTATTGGGTTGCCTGTTTTGGCAGCCCTTTCGATTGGTGTGTTTAGGCTTAAGCGCTGGGTCTTCACTCTGTCTTTTATAAGCGCGCTTGGATCTGTAGCGAGTCTGTATACGCAAGTATCCCTCAATCAAGTCTATACACGGTCATGGATGCCCAATATGCTCATTGACCTTTCATTCATGGCCGATGGGCTTTCGTTGTTTTTTGGTTATGTTGTTAGTGTCATGGGTTGTTTTATTTTATTTTACGCCAAGCACTATTTACCCAAGGTTAGTGACTCAAACCCCCGATTCTATGCCTATATTTTACTCTTTATGTCTGCTATGTTGGGGACTCTATTTTCTAATAACCTTCTTTTGCTTTTTATATTTTGGGAGCTAACTGGCGTTATTTCCTTTTTATTAATTGGGTTTAACACCCATACAGAGAAAGGCCGAATTGGGTCAAGAATGGCATTTATAGTGACCGCAACAACCGGTTTAATCTTGCTCGTCGGTGTATTGCTTCTGGGTATTTTATATCAAACATTTGATATAAGCCTTATTAGTCGTATGCCGGCTTTAGATAACACCGTTTGGAGTACCCTAGCTTTTTCATTTATTTTGATTGGTGTTATTGGCAAATCTGCTCA
>CERI01117117.1_pt1 | contig 18096 bp, 13 predicted proteins | sample 350261 | NCBI WGS metagenome assembly CERI01 (sample SAMEA2620979, study PRJEB7988) | marine metagenome | isolation source: saline water (ENVO:00002010), including
AGAAGATCATATAAAAGAAGATCATATAAAAGAAGATCATATAAAGGTGGAAATGAATATAACTGTAAATGTGAATCATTAAATAATCCAAATGATTTAACAACACACAAGTGTAATTGTGTTTATACAGATGGTGAATTTTATATATTAACAACAGGTTTAACACATAATATTCATATATTAAATAATTGGAAACATATGTTGATGTCAATAAGCAAAACGTTGCCACAATATATAACAAGTGTAATATGTATGCATTATTCACCTGATGATATAGATAATATGACAGAACAAACTATAAGTGGTCAATTATGTAAAACATTAAAAGATATATTACATGACAAAAAATTGCAATTAAATTCACAATATTATAAAAATTTATTTCCAACAGATATATTTACCACACATAGTAAAATAAGCAAAAAAAACCATATATTAATAGATATTGCACATTTAACAGACCATGGTATTAATATGGTAACAACAACCGACCATCAATATACTGGATATAAAAATGAATATTTAAAGTTGTTTAATTATATTTATATAATATATGATGTTGTTATTATCCCAGATAATAAAGATATTGCAAATACAACTTTATTTATTATAAATAATAGTGAAATTATAACAATAAATGATATGTTAAAAAACCAAACGAGAAATAGTAAAAATTATGATGATCGTATTACTGAAATTTCTGATGAAATGACAGAAAAATATGTAGAAGAATATTACAATAAAAAATATCGTTTGCCTTATAAATTGGATGATTGTCCTAATAAACAATACAATAGTAAAACATATTATTTAAAAACAGTAAATGAATTATGGCAAGAATATTATATTAAAAATGTATATAAAAAATAATTATATATAAAATAAAAAAAACAAATAATATAATTAAAAAATGGGAATAAACGGGTTTCAAAAGTGGTTATATAGATATCATTCTAATAGTTTTAAAAAAGTTATTAATACAAAATGTGATTATTTTTGTATTGATATGAATTCAATAATTCACCAAAAATATAATGAATTTTTAATGAAAGAAGAATCATATAGAGATAATATATATGAATATATATATAAATCAATATGTGAATTAATAAAGAAATATAAACCAATAAAAAAAACAATAATATGTATAGATGGTGTTGCGCCATTAGCAAAATTAAATCAACAAAAAATGAGACGATATCGTCATATGATTTTTAATGATGGAACAATGTTATATAACCCAAACGAAATAAGTCCTGGTACGCAATTTATGAAAGAATTATCAAAATATTTGCATAATTATATGGATAAAGATAAAAATGTAATATTAAGTGATGAATCATATGTAGGTGAAGGTGAACAAAAAATATTTAAATATTTAAAAGAAAATATTAATGAAAATGATGATATATTCATTTATGGTTTAGATTCTGATTTATTTTTATTATCATATATATTAAATTCTAATATTAAATTGATATTAGATCGTGATGGTGATATTGATTATTTTAACATAAATGAATTTAAAGCAATAATAAATGGAATATATTCATATGATTTAGTATTTATAATATCATTATTTGGAAATGATTTTATACCAGATTCGCCAATATTATCATTATATGGTGATTTAAATGATGTGTTACAAATATATTATATATATTATAAAAATACAAATCAATATATATGTCCAAATGGTTATATAAATATAAATAATTTATATATTATATTTGAAATGTTAAAACAATATGAATTAAAAAAAATAATAAAAAAAAAAAACAACATAAATTTTGATACATTAATAGAAAATATTAATGATATTAAAATAGTAAATAAACAAATTGATGATATTATAGAAAACAATAAATTAATGATAAATAAAAATGATATGAATTATAATGAATTTATGAATAATTATTATATAAATAAATTAAATATAACAAATAAATATAAATTAAATAATGTTATAAAAATGTATTTAAGAATGTTACAATGGGTAATATTATATTATAAATATAACGAACCACCATCATGGATGTTATCATATAATGAATATTTTTCACCATTTCACTGTGATATTACAGATTATATATATAAATATTATTATAAGTTAAAATTAAATGAATATGAAAAAAATGAACCATTAAAAGAATGTGAACAATTGTTATATATATTACCAAAAAATGATATATATAAATTATTAGATAACAAATATCATGATTATGTAAATATTAATAATAAAATATATAGTGAATATAAAATAGAATTATATAATATATATAATAAAAATAAATGTATAATATTACTAAATAATATGGATATAAATGATATAAAAAAATATTGTGATAATTTATTGTAAAATAAAAAAAAAACAAATGATTTAATATATAATTATAAATGTATAAAATAAAAAAACACGTTAATATAGATAAAAACATAGAAAATATAAACAATGATACACATATATCCGATATATTAAATTACGAAAAAATAAAAGAATTATATTTTAAAACTATACCAAAAGAATCATTGTTTAATTATATAATTGACAATTCATTATATTTATCAATGCCATTATTAAATTATATGAAATATTCTAAATTAAATTTATATTTACGTGAAAATAATGATGATACAATATATACATCAAAATCAATATACATAATACACAATGAAAAACGTGTTAATTTAATGACATATTTATATATGAATGATGAAATAAAATTTGTAATATATGGTATATCATTAGATTCAATGGATGGTGAATATAGACCTAATTTTACATCATATAAAACATATACAGATACTGAAACAGAATTAAATGATTTTATAAATAGAATATATGAAATTTCAATATCATATAAATTTTTTGATGATATATCATTACATTATGATAATAATGAAGAAAAAATAACTAATAAACATTATATAAGATGTTTATTGGTTGTTTTTAATGAATATATAAAATTAATAAAAGGACAATTAGATACACATATAAACACAACATTTATGGATTTTTTAATGAAAAAAAGAGAGATATTATCAAAAATAGGATATGATATGATAGTAAAATATAGTAATGATAATGAGAGTTTGTTGAGTTTATTTATAAAAAAATTTGAACATGAAAAAACAAATAAAGGATCGTCAGATTTACCAAAATATAACACTCATAGATTTTTACCAAAATTAATGTTTTATTATAGACTAGTATCAAAAACAATACCAAATAATAAAATAAATTCAGCTATAAAGGAAATTGCAATATCATATAATGTATCAAAATTAAAATTAAATAACATTAGTATGAATATACCAATAACTTATCAAAATTTATATTTAAAAAATTTTGATTTTAACAACCCAAATATCATTGATTTATTAAAAAAATCCGAAATAATGAATAATATAAATTTATATGAAAATTTATATAGACTGTATAATAATGATATTAATGAATTTATAATGAATAACACTAACAATATTGAAACAATTGATATTTTAAATCAATTAAATAATATAAATAAAAATAATATTACAAATAATAATATGGTTATTATATTAGAATATGTTGGTAAAACAATGGGTGATTTTCCGTATATTTTAAATAAATTAAATAATATATTTTCATTGACCGAAGAAAGTATAAAAACAAATGAAGATTATATTGCATTTACATTAAAAGGTGGAAAACAATATGAAACATTAAGTATAAAAAACCCATTAAAATTTAATGAATATTTACAGTATATATTTCAAAATGATTTTAATGTAATGTTATTTAATTTTATATATACATTATTATCATTAAATAAAAGATTAAAATTAATACATAATGATTTACATTTAAATAATATAACAATACAATCGATGGAATTTTCAGCAAGTGAATACACAGTATCTAACCAAGACCGTGAAAAAATCATGATTGACAATAATATTGATCCAAATGATATTAAACAAAGATTAAAATTACAACATGATATAAATAACATATATAAAAACATATATTCATTATCTGATAAAAATAAATTAAATAACACATTTATAGTTAATAATCATGTCTATAATTTATCAATAATAGATTTCAGTAGATCTATATTATGTGATGATTTTGAAATATTTGATATGTTAGATTTAATAGATGACATATACCCATTTATTAAAAAAGATAAAAAATTATATTTAAAATTAACAAATATGATTAATGATAAAAAAAAATATATTGAAATATTTAAAATTATGTCAGGAATTGATATATATACGTCTTTTACTAATTTATATAATATGTTTACTGAAGAAAAAAAATATAATATAATTATACCATGTGAAAATACAATTCAATTAATTAAAAATATAAAAAACGAAACATATAAAATTATGTATAAAAATTTAATGAATTTATTATCTAATAAAAGTGGTAAAAAAATATACGAATATACAAATGAAACAATATTATATAGATTTTTTAATAAATATTTATTAAAAAATTTTAAAAAAACTGATTTTTTAGAAATAAATCAAAAAAATTCAATATTTAATATATTTCCATCTCAAGAATTATTTATTGATGCATATAATAAACATAAATATATTATTAGACATCATTTTAATATTAATAATCCATTTACACATAATAATATTGATGATTTATTAAATAATTTATATAATAAATTATAAATATATTAAACCGTATGATTTTTCATGAAATTCATCTAATTTATTAATAATACATAAATAATTAGTTTTTATTTCATAATTATTATTATGATAATTTTGTTTTATATCAAATTGGTTAGTAACACATTCTTCATTAGTACGACAAATTACATTATAATTTCTATATTTTTTATTAAATATTATTTTATCAATATATGCATTATAAAATATTTTTTGTATAATATATTTAACAACAATATGTTTATTTGTTAATCTTCTTTTATTATTGTGTGTTATATCAAAACCTGTTTTATACAACATTTTTAATAATTTATGTTTAAAATAAACAACTTTATCAAATTTAGTATTATAATAAAATTTTTTATTATTAACATTATTTGGATTATTAATAATTTCATTATATTTAAATAATAGTTCAATAAAATCATTATTTGTATTTTTTTTTATATCACCATTATAAACTTTGACCATTGATATTATACTTGTTATATCATACAAATCTATTTTAAAATATACACATAATATCATTAATTTAATATCGTTTAAATTAATAACATCATCATTATCTATATCATCAATATTTTTAAACATTTGTTTTGCTATTATACCAATTTTTGATAATTCACCATCAATTATAAAACCAGTTTTATATGTATATGATATACATTCATATAAATTATCAATATTATATTTGTCATCCAAATTTAAAAAACCTAAAACATATAAATTAAAAACAGCATTATATATTAATTCTATTGGTATTTTTTCAATATAATTCAATTTATTAAAACTTTTTAATAAATGTATAGATAAATCAGTTGTTATTAAACTGGGATTTCTATATTGATTTAAATTATTTTTTGTATTTTCAGTATATAAATTATATGCAACACCATTAAATTTTCTACCAACTCTGCCAATTCTTTGTGTTTCTGATGCAAGTGAAATATTACTTTTATACAATATGTATCCATTTAAATATGGCACATATTCTTTTTTAAGTTCATAACCAATATTAATAACATATTTTAAATTATTTATTGTTATGCCTGTTTCTGCTGCGTTTGTTCCAAAAATTATTTGTCTTTTCCTTTTGTTTAAATCACACATTGTATTATTGTTTACATATAATAAATAATCATTATCTTTTGATGTAATGTAATCACGTGAAATTCCTATAATTTCAATATTATTATCCAAATTAGTTAATTGTTTAATACTTGAATTATTTTTATATAATTCAATATCTTTGCCAGATGATATGAAAATTAATATATCATATTTTAATTTATCTGACTTAATTATATGTGTTAATATTTCAATTATTTTATTTAATACATTGTTAACATCGTTATTTTCATAATGAATATTTCTATTATATGTTTTACCAGCAACAATAAAATGATTATTTAATGGTATATCAAAATATTTATTAAATTTATTTAACTGTAATGTTGCACTTGTCAGTATTATTATTGGTAATTGTATGTTATTTATTTTATTATAATATAAATATAATAATAATTCTATTACTTCGGGTGCATCTTCATGTATTTCGTCTAATATTAATGTTTTAAATTTATATATATAATTTGGTTCATTTATTAATCTTTTCATAAAAGAACCATATGAACCAATAGTTAAACAATGTTTACTTTTACATGATACATTTAATTGACTGTATTTAATGGCAAAATTTTTACCTAATTCAAATTTTTTTTCAACATATTTTTCGGCTGGATTATTTTCTACCATATAATCATCTTTTAATTGTGTGACTGTTAGAACTTTTGGTTGTAATACTATTGTATTATAATTTTCAAAAAATTTGTAAAATGCAATTGGTAATGTGTATGATTTCCCTGAACCAGTTGCCGCTTCTATAATAAAAAAATTAAACCCATTAATATAATCATTATGTATATTTTCTAAAATATATTCAATAGGTACATGTTCTTTTAATTCTTCTTGTAATTTATCCCCATGTTTTAATAATTTACCTTTTTCAAAAAATGGAATTGATGTCATATTATTATATTATATATTATACATATTAATTTATTATAATATATTTTGGCAAAAAAATATATATTTTTTTAATCAAATATTTCATTATTCAATTGATTTTTATTATCATACATGTAATAAATAGGTTTTTATTTAATTCTGATGTATATGTTATATATATTAATTTATTATCATCATTATTCATTATTTATTATTGTTATTATTCTTATTATTAATATGTAATATATAATCATTTTTTTATATAATATTTAAACAATTTTTACATTGATAATTATTTATTTTTCGTCTTTGTCTTCTTGAAAAATTACTTTTATTAAATGTTTCATTACATATTACACATGTATATAAAGTTTGTGGTATTTGATAAATATATATATTATTGATTGTATATAATGTTGGTATTATTCTTATATGTCGTATATTTGAATCACTATTTTCTTTAATTTTATTTACACAATATTCACAAATTAAATGCCCGCATGGTCCAGCATATTGTTCATTACATTTTTCTTCACATATTTTACATGTTGATTCGTCATGGTAAATTTTTCGTAAATCAGTTATATATGGTTTATATCTACAAAACGGACATGTATTATTTGCCATTATGTTATATATATTAATTATTTAATTAATAAAAAAAAAAATTATATATATATATATTGAAATAAATATGTTTATTTCTTTATGTTGAAAATATATAAATAAAATAGCAATAAATAAAATAGCAATAAAAAAAAATCAGAATACAATAAGTAAATGAATGCAGAGAAAAAAAAAATGACATCTGTCAAATAAAAAGTTTTTTCTCTTCTCATATACATTATATTGATATTCTGATTATCATAATTTTACATTTGAATGCATGATTCATTCACACACTCAATTATAATGTGTCACATCACACATTTTCACATGTTGAGATACGATTAAATCATTCTCGAATGTAAAATTATAAGTATTAATTATTTTCATAAAAATAACTATACCGTTTTTTACATTTTAATAAATTATAAAAATCATAATTTTTATAACCAAATATACATGTTTTAAATTTGTCTATTCTAAATATATCATATATATTTTTTATAAATGTTGTAATAATATTATTATCTTTTGTAAATACGATAATATTTTTATTTTTTTTTTTTATAATTATGTTATTTTTTATAATAATTATTTTTTCAATTTCATCATTATGTATTAACAATAAATTTAATTGTTTTTTATTGTTTTTTTTATCTATTAAATAAGTTGAACTATAATCAATATTGTTATGGTTATAACCAACATATTTATATATATTATTGATATTAAAATCTAATTTATTAGAAAAAAGAGCGAAATCAGAATTTTCTATATCAACTGATAAATCAGTTTTTATTGTTTGAAAAAAATCCATAATATATTTTATTATTTTTATATTAATATATATTATATTATTAATATAAAATATTATGATTAATTATGAAAAAAAATATAATCGAAAGTTCAAAACAAAATAATGTTAGTGATTATCATATTGATACACACGATCACAATCAACATTTATTATCAAACAATGATAATAATACTAATGAAATTGATGAAACTGTTAATAATTTATATGGTCAAATAAATAATATGCAAATAAACAAACATAAAAAAAAACAAAAAAGTGTAAAAATCAATGAAAATAATAATTATTATTTTATACCGTCAATTGAATATAAAGAATATATAAATAATTATAATAAAATAGAATTATTAACATGTGGTAATGATTTAACAATAATTAATTCATGTAATTTATATAATACAATTACATATGATGAAATTAGTGAATTTAAAAATATATTATCATATTTAATGAAAAATAACATTGATTCGTATCGTCAATCACATATACAATTTAAAATTAATATGCCAATATATATAAAAAATAAATGGGTTGAATTATCTCCTAATATTATAAGATGTTTTTCTATTACTAATGATAATTATAAACCCACAATTTATATACCAAACACATTAAATAAATCACAAAAATATAATATTAATGGTGTTATAAATGAACCAATAAATAATAATGAAAATTGTTTAAATTTAATAAAAAAACATTATGCTGATGCATTACAATTATATGAAAATCTAATAAAAAACAATGTAAATATAGAAACAGCAATGTCGGTATTACCTCAATCAACATATATAAATTTTGTTGAAACCGGTACAATATATGATTATTATATGATGTATAAAAATCATAATAACAATTTAAAACAAACTGAAATACATGAATATATATCAGCCATTAATAATATATTACAAAAAAAATATCCAGAATCATGGAATTTGTTAATTAATAATAATTAATCACCATGTTCATACCAATTATTATGTTTCTGTGCTTCATTAAATTCATCATCACTTAAATTTAATAATATCCGAATTTCGTCATTTGTTCTTTCTAATAACATACTTGCTAATTTCGCGCATATTAAATGCATTAAACTATTTATACCTAAATATTCAGATGCATTTACTAATTCAATTAATATATCTTTATTATTATCAATGAAACTTAAATCCCATGAAGATATACCAGATTCATTTAAATCATTTGATTCTAATGGTCTTTTGATTTCTATTGGTGGGTTTTTTTTATGATATTCCATATATTGAATTATTTTACATAATATACTCCTTTCAATTTGTACATTTGGTATATCATCTTCATTTATTTCAAAATTTAAACCAAAATCTTTAAATAATTCAGTTAACAATAATGATAATTGTATAATGTTATGATCAATAAAAATAATACAATCATCAGATGTTCTCACTTTAATAAAATCCGTCATTTTATTGATCGTTTAATTATATTAATATATTATTATATTAATATAATTAAAATCATTTTTTTATATTAAATGATTATCTATATAACAATATAAATATATGTCTGTAGCATCAGCTCGTGGTCATTTTAAAAATATAATTTCCAAAATTGATGGTCAGTTAAGAGAAGAAATTACAGATGAAATACTTGATGCTATTATAAGTAAAAATATTAAAAATATACCAGACAATGAAAAAAAAATTATATTTGGTTCATTAATTATACTTGATGATAAATTACCAAATAATTCTAATCCAGAAGATTTAATTAAAGCAATGAATGAAATTTTACAACATTTGGTTGATTTTTTTAAATTATTAGCACCAGGTGTTCAACCATCACCAGATAATAATGATAATACTGAAGCTAATATATCAAATACAATGGATAATGAAAAAAAAGATGATGATGAAAATGAAAATGTTATAGTAAAATAAATAATTTTTTATTTTACACTATTTTTTGATTTTTGATGTCTTTTTAAATTTATTTTTGTTATTTCTTTATTACATATTTCACATATAATCATTTCTTTATTTTTTTCTTGTATTTTTGCCTTATTTTCATTATAATATCTTTTATTTTTTCATTTATTCTTTCTTTATTATTTTCATAATATTCTTTTTCTTTTTTTAATATTTCTTCTTTGTTATTTACTCTATATTCTTTTTTTTTATTATTTATTTCTTCTTTGTTGTTTTCATAATATACTTGTTTTTTTCTTTTAATTCTTCTTTATTTTTTTATATATATTGTTTATTATATTCTTTTATATCTTCCTTTATTTTGTATATAATAATTTTTGTTATATTCTTGTATTTTTTTATATTCTTTTTTATCATTTAATATTTCTTCTTTAGTTTTTATTGATGATTTTTTATTAATACAATTGTTATTATCAATATAAAATTTTTCACGATATAATAATTCAGATTTATTGATATATTTTATTTCTTCAACAATATTAATTTGACAATTATCAACACCATGTTTATCAAATAATATTTTAGATGTTATATTTTTATTTCTATTATAATCATAAATATGAAAATCATATCTATCATTTATATTTATTAATATATATCACCATCATCACCACCGTTAATAGGTGTTATAGAATAAATATAACCTATTTTTGACATATTTTTAATATTAATGTAATAATATAAATAATGTCGTTTTTTTAATAAAAAAAATATAATAATATTTTAATAATAATTTAATAATAATTATTATTAACAGATCTACGCGTAGCATTTGCGGCAACCATTGCAGCTGCTGTTACTGTATTTTCAAATGTATACAATGGCTGATAATCACGGTCAAATAATGTTACGTATAATTTAGTAAGTGTATTCGCGTCAATACCTGAATATGTATGATTTAATGCACCATCTCTTATTCTTATAATATCATTATCATCTTGTGTTACTGTCGCTGTATCATATTTAACACCCCAATGGTCCCAATTACCAACTGGTAATACATTTATTTGTGTGTCAGTACCAGTACCAACATCTGTTAATGTTACTTTCATTATACTAGCTGGAACATTTTTATGTAAAATTTTAGCAACAACATCATCTCTAGTAACTAATGTTACATTAGTTTTAAAATTAGCATTAGTTATACTAGCACCAGTAAACATTGCTTGTAAATCTGTTGGATTTTGTACTTTCGCTAGTAATGCAGCAGCAGCAGTAGTTTTAAGATTTGCGTCATCATTTGGATCATATGATACTGTAAATACTAAATTAAGTCCAGCATCACCACCTGCACTTGAATCTAAAACCATTTCAGTTAAAATTGATACTTCATTTGCAGCTTCGGCTGTAATTAATTTTTGTATTTCTTGTTTTGGTGTTAATAATAATTCATATGGACGTGCATCTGTAAATTGTAATGCAAATTTTAAACATAAATTACGATCATTACCATTACCGCCATACATATCTTTAATAATTAAAATATCTTTATCTTGAATTACACGTGGCGTATCAAAATCCCCAGTTTGGTCATCTCGAATTTGAAAATATAATCTACCATCATGTAATTGCACTTTTACCTTTTGTTCATTTGCATCGTTATATTCAAGGTCGTTTAGATGATTTAAAACTGACATATTTTATTATGATTATATATATGTCATTAAAAAAAAATAATTTATTTTAATAAATTATTTAATATTTATTGATACATTATATATTTATTTAATAAATTTAATTTTTTATTATTTTTATAATTAATTTATTATATTTATTATACCGCCAATATTATTATGTAATAAACCATTATAATATAATGTATTTGGTGCATTTATGGGTACTGTAAATTCAACATATCGATATATATATTCACTTATATTATATTTATATATATTTTTTAATTTTTTAATATCATTTAAGAAATAATTAACACCATTTAAATACAATGAATTTTCATCAATATTTGCATTTGTTGTATATATAGATAACGGAAATTGATTATTAGTTGTATTATTTTGGTCAAAAATATACCTAACACCTCTTTTTAAAGTTATTGTATCTTGTTGAACATTATTAATATGTAATAAATTATTTATTACACTTATAACATAAGTATTTGTTATATCATATATTGAATGAGTATTTGCCTCTAAATTTGTTGTCGGGTCAATTAATAATAATTTTTTATTTATTATTTCATATGATTTATTATAAAATTTAATATGTAATTTATATACTGTTGTTAATGTTATTGTTACATTCGCTATATTGCTATTGTTTATAATAACTGGTTGATTTTCGTTTATTTTATAACTCCATTTATCATATAAACCAATTGTATTATTTGTTATAGTCAAATTACCCGCGTTATATAATGCATTTACATTTATTAAATCAAAATTTACATTTTTTTTTAATATAACAGTTTCATATGTCGCATACAATTCAACTGCTGTAAAATTTGATAAATTTTTTATTAAATTACTTTGATTGAACATTGAAACTATTAAACCATTATTAATTAAAATACTATTAAAACTATTTGCTTTTTGTTCATCACTTGGTTCAGTTTTAAAAACAACAGTAAAGAATATAACCAATTCATTATTAATATTTGTTGGTTTAATATCAATAACATTGCCAACACTTGTATTATTTATAGCATATTTAAAATCATACCCAATTGCATTATTATAGTCATTATCTAAATTTGCATTTGGAAATTTAATTGCTGATATTATACATACATTTAATATATCGCCATTTGTTCCGGTTATTTTGTCTTGCAATACATTAATATTACTATTATCTAATAATGTATATATATTTTGACCAGAACCAGTTACTAATGAATAATATACATCGCCTTCAATTTCTTTTATAATATAATTATTTTCATTTATATCTTGTATATTTAATGTTGTTGGGAAAATATAATTACCATGTATTTCATTTGTATATTGTTCATTTATATCAGTCATAATTATATTATAATATATATTGTAAAAAAATATAAATATAATTTTATAATATACAATTTATACACCTTGTATATCCATATATTCATTCTCTTTTAAATACTTTATTATTTTTATTAATAATTCATTATAACCTTTTTGTCTTATACTTCCTTTTACATCATCTTCTGATAATATCCCACCTAATAATCTCTTTAAATTATTCGCTTTCTTATCTTCTGTATTGCTTAACGGTATTTTATTGTTTTCACATACATTTTCCACTTTTTTATATAATTCATTTGATGCATTACACAAAAAAAGTTTCGCTTTTATATCATTTATATATTTATTATTTATATTATGTGATATAACTTGTTTACACTTATTTGTTAATTTTATTTTCCCTTCAAATATTTTGAATAATTCATTTATAAATTTATCATAATTTGATATTGTTTTTATATCATTATTAGTAATATTAGGTTTAAATGTTTGTAATTGATTTTTAAGAAATAAATTTTCTTCTTTATAAATATTAATTTCATTATCTTTTTGTTTTATTATTTCATCTTTTAATTCTAGTTCTTTTTGAAATTTAAAATATATATCTTTAGCATTACATGATAATTCATGTTTATTTTTATTATCATTTAAATTAAAACATTTATTACAATATTTACATTTATATTCAATTATATTAATTATATTATTCTTTGCTTTTTTTACATTCTTTTGAATTTTGATGTCTTTTTTTTTGTAATTTACATATTTCTTTTTTACAATATTCACATATTATTTTTTCTAACATTCTATATAATTATATATATTATCTAATATCATTCTTATTTAATTTATAAATAACATATTAACGACATTAACATTAAAATTAATGTTAATAACATTTGTTATTTATAATAAATTAACCATTTATTAATAATTATTATTTCTAAAATTATTAAATTTTAAAACATAAATAAATAATATAAAAATAGATAAAAAGAATGTATTATTAGAATTAAAAAATAAAAAAAAATAAAAATTGCGACTTTTTTCAAAATTATTGCAACAAAAAATTTTTTTTAATTTTTATAAATGATCAACTATAGATTTTATATAAATATTATTAAAATATTTATTATATGTAATCGGGTCAATTTTAATATATGTTGACAATTTACTATTTTCAATGATCGGTACAATTTCTTTACAATCAAACGATGATTTTAAAGTCAAACCATTTGTTGACACATACCATGAATTATAATGTTTTGCAAATTCTTCTAAAGTAATTCTATTATTATTATTTGGTTCTATTAATTCTACTCTATCTAAAATGAATTTTTGCATATAATCCTGTCTCCCCCTATATTGATCTGTTTCGTATTCAATTGTTGGCGATTTTACATTTTTTATATCACCATCATATTCATATATATATTTTTTATAATAATGTATTAATATTGATAAAAAAGCTTCTAAATATTCATCATCTCTAATAACATTTGTTATTAAATTTTTAATTAATTTTTTTTCATATTTATTATCTTTTGCTGGATTTTCAACAAATTTAATTTTAAATTCATAATATTTAATACGTCTCCAAATACCATGATCATTACAAGCAATAACAAAATCATAATTTGATGCAGCTGTTAAATTGCATTTGTTTTCAAAATTTTCTTGTTTACCATATAATTGTCTTCCTGTTAATTTTTCGTTACCCAATACTTCTTTTAACCTTCCCGTATTTATTTTTTCTACTTTATCTGGTTCTGAAAAATAACCAAACCTGGCACTTTTTAACTCCATAAATGCAGAATTTGATGTTTGTGAAGATTCTCTGGAATCAGTTAACAACCCTAAAGAAAGTTTTTTAGCATAAAAACAACCCAAAGTATTTAACATTAATTCTAATAAAGTTGATTTACCATTAGAACCAACACCTCTAAAAAACAATATTAATGCTTCTTTTGCTATATTTGATATTGATGTTGATAAAAATATTAATATATATTCTAATGCATCTTTTTCAGGTATTATATCTTCTAACAATTCATATAATTTTCTTACATGTTTGTTATTTTCATCATATTCAATATAATTAACAGCAGTATATGATTCTATATATGTATCATTACAATAATCATTTATGTGTACTAATGATTCATTTTTATTTAATGGTAACAACAATATACCATTTTTTACACCCAATACACGTTTTTCTTGATCTAAATTTTTTATAAAATATGCAGAATAAAATAAATTTCGACATTCACTTAAAACACTTTTTTTATAACCACTATTACCAAAATTAATACGTGTTTTTTCGACTTGTTTTTTTTTATTTCTTAAATTTTCTAAATCTATTTTAGATTTATTATTTTGTGCATCCATTTTTTCAATTTGCATTTCATATTCATGTATAACTTTATCTATTCTCTTTGATAATTCTTCTGATATATATAATGATAAAGTTATTGGATTCATGCCCTCATTTACCCATTTATATAATTGACCATCTTCACTATATACTTTCATTTTTGAATTATCTAAATATGTATACCATGTGCATTTACTTTCACTTATTGATGCATAATATACATATTTACCTAATATATTATGCAAAATTTTTGCAACTGTATAATGTTGTAATGAATCTAAATTTTTATTTATCTCATTTTTTATCATTTCAACATCATTATTTTCAACTATACTTATATATTTTCCTTTATTTGATTCTCTGGCATAATGTTTTATTGTTCCTATTGTTATTGGTGTCGCATTATCTTTACTTCGTTGTTTTATATCATTCCATTGTTTTATATATTCATTTTCATCATATTTATTTGATTTTTTACTAAACCATTCAGCAATAATATCATATTTATTTTCAGATTTTAAACTTGTATTATAAATACCACATAATGTTCTCCACCAATATTCTCTTTCATCATAATATTTACTATCTAATATTTCTAATAATTCACATAAATAATTCGCATCAATATCATATTTACGTAATTCTTCTAATGAATTCATATCTTTTTTATTTATATCATCTAATTCTATTATTTCTATATTTTGTAAATCTTTTATAATCCCTTCTTTTAATCTTATTTTTTGTGATTTTAATATATCACCTTCATATGTTAAACTTAATTCTTTAATTATATTACATTTATTAGTATCTAATATGTAATCATCTATATCAAATGCTACTCTGGTTCTTTTATTATATATATTTATCTCTTTTTGCATTTTTATTATATATTTATCACGCGTTTTTAAATGTTTTGGTTTAACATTACCATATAACATAGATGGATTACTTGCTGTCGCTGTATCAATGTCATTATTTTCTTTTTTTAGTTCTTGTAATATATATTTTCTTGATACTTTATTTAAATATAAATCCGGTATTAATATATGATATCCTTCTTTATATTGATTTTTTTTATCGTCATATGTCATTTCATTTCTTTCCATTATAAATGCATGTATTTTTATTTCTTCGTTTTTATTTAATTCTTCCATATTTTCTACTAATATATCAATATAATCATTTAATACATTTTTTAAATCTCTGTCTGTATATTTTCTTTTATTATCATTATTATATGAATCTATGTCTATAAATATACCATTTTCATCATCTTTTTGTCTTTCAGAAAAACAATAAAATCCATTGTTTTCTACACACATATGTTTTAAATGTTCAAAAATTTGATTCATTCTTTCATCAGGAATATTATAACCTTTTCTATAATATATTTCGTTATCGGCTTGATCAATAAAATTAGATTTGATATTTTTATCACTTATATAATTCTTTATTGTGTTTTCTAAATTTATATAATCACTTGAATGATAACTCACATAATCCATTTTTTTCACTGTTTATTCAATGTTTTTATTTTATATTTAATATATAATTTTTTTCAAAAAAAAATTACAAAAAATAATAATATTTCATATTATTATCATTATAATATAAAAATACTAAAAAAATACAATAAATATAAAAAAATATAAAAAAATGTGGTATTATATAGGATTCCGAAGCAAGTTAATGATTTTATATTTTTTATGAAATAACTCGCATTCTATGCCTGTATATTACATTAATATATTTTTTATTTTTAAATAAAAAATATTGTTATTATTTATTTTAATTTTGTTAAAAAAAGGTAATATACAGATTTATTAAAACTGTTTTTTGTTGATTTTGATTTATCATTTATATTATTTTTTATTTATATAATATTGTTGCACCCGCAACATATAAATTTTAATAAATCTGTATATTACATTAATATAATTTTTTATTTTTAAATAATAATAAATTTTATTATTTATATTATTTATATCAAATTCTTTTTTTTTATTTTATTATAATTTATATATAATTATATATAATTATATATATCATATATATCATATGTCTAAAGTGAATCTTGATAATAATTTATTTGATTATAATAATAATCGTCATGATGATGAAACTGTTAGTTTAGCCAGTTCTTTTATTTCATCATATAATAATATTGATAACAATATTAATGATTTAGTAGATATTATTAATGGTGGTGGTAAATCTATTGTAAAACACCGTAATAAAAAACCATCATCATCATCATCATCCGCATCACAATGTGTTTTAACCACAATTAAAGAACAACAACAATCTACAAATAATAATGATCCAAATTTAAATATGAATGTTATGCCTAGTGATTCTGTATCAAATATTGGCTGTAATGATAATGATTCCGCTATTAATGCTGATTTATACAATGAATTAAAAAATATTACAACAAATAATAATAATACAACAACCATTACTAAAAATTCTGTGCCCAATAATAATAATGAAATAAATAATTCAATTAATAAATTATCATCAATATTACAACATAATAATAATAACACACAATCACAATCTTTTGATAAACCTATTCATAAAAAACAAACACCTTCTCTTATATCAAATACAAAATCTATATTTGATCAAAATGAAAATACAGCAAAATTAAATCAAGTTAATAATAATGATAATGATAAT
>CERI01284289.1_pt1 | contig 18055 bp, 2 predicted proteins | sample 350261 | NCBI WGS metagenome assembly CERI01 (sample SAMEA2620979, study PRJEB7988) | marine metagenome | isolation source: saline water (ENVO:00002010), including
CTTCTTCAGCTTTCTTTTTAGCTTCTTCTTCAGCTTTCTTTTTAGATTCTTCTTCAGGTTTTATAGAATTTTCATTAACTTCTAAAGTAATATTTTCAGACATATATATATATATTAGAAAACTAAATTAATTGTAAACGAATTTTTTTTTTTAATGTATTTTCATCCATAAAAACATATATTTGGAATTTATATTTCCCGTATATATTCAATTCGTTTTCACAATATACATGTGATGATAATTTTAAAGAATGAATATAAACATTATATTTATTATTTTCAATAATATCAATTATAAATCCATCTAATATTCCATGGTGTACGTCTATACTATTTTTTAATAAATAACAATTATTTTGTACTTTTTTTACATTCTTAAATATAGTATTAATTGTAGATATATTATCCAACCAATACTGTGCAAAATTATTTGCATTTACGTAATTAATACCAAAAGATGACTGTAACAAGATAATATTAACTAAATCAACAACCCGTCTTATTGGAGAAGTTACATGAACATATGCACCCAACCCATTTCCTATAAGATCGTGTCCATTTTGTAAATTAATATTTTCATAACTTCCGACAGAGTTAATCCACACATTAATATAATTTCGTAATTCCGTTGGTACTTCAGTATTAGTTCTATTGCATTTAACTGTTCTATAAATACCTGTATTTTGCTTTTGCAACAATTTACCTACTTCACTATTCATCATTATCATAAAGTATGCCACAACATCGTGGCTGTCGTTAATATTATTCAAATAATTATTACTATCATTTAATATTTCTGCTATGGTTTTTATATTTATATAATCATCATCTTGTAACAATTCAATATCTTCGTAATTATAATTATTTGAAACAATAATGACCTTATTTGAAAAATTAATATTTTCAATTTGTCCGTCTTTTACATGTATATCCATGCATGTAGTATATTTTGCTTCTTGTGCGCGCAAACTACAAATATTATCACTTAAAATATTAGGTAACATTGGGTAAATAAAATCTGGTAAATAAATTGTACTAATTCTCTCTGTAAACTCATCCCATAAATTTAATTTTTCTAACCAATAAGGTACATTTGCAATATACACACTTATTCTTTTAATACTTGATGATGTTGCATAAAATCCTAACGCATCATCAAAGTCGCACGAACCTTTCGGGTCAATTGCAATAATTCCATTTTGTCTTTCTACAATTATTTCTTCAGTTTCGAATTTATTTATATTTTCTAATTGTTTTTTTGTTTTTTTAGAAAATTTTTTATTTGATATTTGTAGATTATTACAAACCAATTGATATTGACAATATATATCAAAATTATCAATATCACCTAATACCTCAGTAATAATTCCTTGTGGATGTTTTTCATCCCATTCAACAAACTTAAATAATACAAACTTATTTATTTTACATTTATTAAATCCGAGTCCGTAAGATTTGTAAGGTACTAAAAACTCAGGCAATTGTATATCATCTGGAATACATTTATATAACATTCTACTACCATATCTACCATATGTTTGTGTACTATATACCAGTATACCTGGTATACGTGTATTTGTTCTGTATTTTGATGTATACTGTACTAAACCTTGTTCTGTTACTGTATCACCTACTAGCATTTTATTTTCAATTGGACAAACTTTTGTTTCTAAATTAACATTTGAATTTCCTTTAAAATCCCAAGAAGTGTATTGTCTATCTTTTGGATTAAACATTTTATACATAAAATATATATTTTATTAACTATCAATTTTAACAGTTTTATTGTATATCTTTATTTTACCCATCAAATTGTTCGTCAGAGTCATAAACAAAATCTGGGTCATATTCATCCATACTATTATCAGTAAATCCGCCAGATATTACATTTAAATTGTTAGTTATAATAGTAAATTTGCCTATATTTTTATCTGATGAATCTTTTTTTTTATAATGTGATGTTATGTGTTGATAAATTGTTTTTTCTGAAAGCAGTTCTATTTCATTTTTTATTAAATCGTTTTCATAATAAAAATATTTATTTTCATAAATTACAACTAATATTGCATAATATTTACTATTGAAAATAACATATCTCTTTATTAGTGCAAATGCCTGATTTTTATATATTCGGAAAATCTCTTCTGCGATACATTTATAAGGATTGACAGTCATATTAACATAATTTAGTTTACATATATATGTTAACTTAAAATCAATTCCACCACCAACTTGTTCTGCATTAGCATCAGTGTTATTTGTTCTTATAAAAAATGCTGAAGCAATATCTGCATCCGTATCAAAATAAAGTTTATTAATAGAACTTAATGTACCAAATATTCTATCCGTAAGGTCATACTGCATGCTGTTAGAAATGATATTTGGTGTATTTCTAAATTTCACCGTTTTAGACTTCGTTCTTGCCTTGGATTTTTTACATGTATTAATATTAAAACTATTAAAACTATTAAAACTATTAAAACTATTAAATTTAACTAATTTATCTTTTATTTTGTTACACAACTTTTCTGTAAATATATCCATATTAAAATCATCATCCTCATCAAATACTTCACTATTAATATCATAAAGCTTTGTTTCACTATCATAAGTAATCATTTCTTGATCATCGCCTTCTACCTTATTAAATAAAAATTCCATTACACAATCAATATATTTAACATTAATTAATTTATGTATACTTTCTTTATTATTACAATTATCAATAATATCCTCAACTTTTTTACTTTGACTCGCTAATTTTATACTTGTGTGTCCATTTAATAATCTAGTTACTATTATATCTTTTAAATTAATGAAAACAGGATTATTATCTGATAAAATCTCTTCGTTATAATTTTCGTTACTTATCTCAATGATAGGTATATCATCAAATACCTTGTGTTTTATACCACTTTCTATTTTTTTTATAACTTCTTCATTTTGTAGCATTTTTTTTAACATTTCTATTTTTAAGTTAGCTTTCATTTCACAATTTATTTCTTTGTGTGGTTCATTTTTGCATTCATTTAATAAATAAGTTTTGAACTCTTTTAAATTAAACTCAGGGTATTCCTGCAAGATATCTCCGTCCGGCCCGTTATAAACGTTCTCGGCTTTGGTTCTAAATTTATTGTACATAGATTTATTTAAATCTACTAAAATTTCAGCTTGTGTTGTTGCATAGAATATCTCTTTTTTATTTTCTCGTGATACATTATCATTGTTAATGTGAACTGGTAAAATACTAAAAATTTTATCATAAAATTCTGCTTCTTGTTCATTATTGTCAAAAACACCAGCATTCTTCACATAATCTTTATATCTATCCCTGGTATCCTGCGTCATCATATCAATCATAACATCAAAAGATAAATCTGTTTGTACAGGATTATTAGGTATTAATTCGAAAATAGAAGTAAAATGGTCTTTGTTATTATCGTTTTTATACTTATCTACTAAAATAATAGGATTGTTGAGAGCTTCTTCTGCTATTTCTTGTACTCTTTCTAAGGTTGCTTTATGATTTTTATCAGGCCACCATAAATTATCATATTCAGTAATACGTGATTTTACTTCTTTTAAAAAATCTTTTAGTTCACTTTCTTTAAGGCTTTTCGGTAGTGTTTGATTCATTAATTTTTTATATTCACTGGCAAATTCCTTGTGTCGGAAGCCGATCCCTCCAAATCCACTAAATTTTTGAAAAACATGTTTCATATTTATAATTATATCATCTTTTTCAGGTGTAGGACGTAGTAATTTTAACAGATTCCCTCCATTTATAACATCGCGTATGGTTCCGGATTTCCATGCGGATTCCGCATAACCAATATCTCTTCCAAAAATTTGGTCTAATCTAATTATATCATAATTTATACTATTGTCATCGAATATTTGTGTAAAATGGGTAGAAATAACTTTATAATGATTTTCAAAATCAGGGTAATAATCTTGCAATGGGAACCCCATTTGTTTACCATATACATCCTTGTAAGATATCCCTGTATACTCTACTTCTGGATTACCTATAGTTCGTGTTCCCATGACATCTACATTATTATTACCAATTTGTATAGAGGGTTCGGTACTTTGTGATACTTCAGGATGTTCAAAATAACCAGGTACATATGTTTCCTTTCTTTCATCCGATTCAGCCAATTCAACCGTTTGCATAATATTGTGATAATAATATTTATATATATATGCATATTTAGACGGGTTATCGTAAACTGATGAGTCATCATCTATTTCAGATACAACTGTTCTTAAACGTGTTTCTAGTAAAGTTACCTGATAATAAAAAGGTCTAAATAATAAAACAAAGATTTTTATGATACAATCAACAAATTCATTTATAATTTCTTCAATATTTATGTCCTCCTTATTATACAAATGGTTATAATACGAAAATAACGGATTTTTTCCGAACTGTTCTCCGTCTTTTGTTTTTTCACTCGATGCAACACGATTTAATCCTTCCATTTTACCAAATAATGGAAATATAAAGGTTCTTATTAGTGCTTTACCAGTTCCCTGATATTCTTCTCCATTTACATTAGAACTTTGTTTAAACGTATAAATTAAAATTTTTTTTAATGTATTAGAAATTTTATAAGGAAACCCACGTTCATCATTTGACAAATATGCAAAAAATTCAAAACCTTTCAAAATACGACGAACACAACTAAATAGTAAACGTATAACATTATCACTAACGGCATAAACATGTGCCCCAACTTTAGCCCAATTCATCGTTTTAAATCCTATCCGTATATTACTAACTAAAATTCCAAATTTTTCAATTTCAGTTAAAAACTCTAGTAGTTCTGAATTATTATTCTGAATATCACTATCTATATTAAGTTCTTGATTATCTTTTATAATGTCATCAAATGTATCATCTTTTAAAATGTCATCTGAAATTTTTAAATATTCGTCTAAACCAAAAAATTTTGTTAAATTAATATGGTCTTCTATTGACATTTTTAATTTATCCTCCACAATTTCAACTTGTGGAGCTGTTACTGATTCGCATAATTCACTAATAATATAAGACATATCATCGTTTCCATCAATACGTTTACGTACTTCTGTTTGAAATGTTTTCCATTTACCGGCATCCTGAAAATACTGTTCTAGTTCACTTTTACAATTTAAATCATTTAGTATATTATTTATTAACACTTCTTTTGTAGTAAAAATATATGGCGTCGTTACTTTCTTTATATTTTTTATTCCAAAAAACATTTTAAAAAACTTATCTTTTAAAAAGGACAGGCGCGCTGTTTTTGTTATTTCTTCATTAAATTTTTTATATTTTTCTTTTTGATCAGTCGAAATGGTGTTGCGTGTAATATCTTCATCAGTAAATAAATCTGTTTTATCAAAAAACATTGCTTTTAAATATTGTACAAAACATGCTATATCATTATTTTCACTATTTGTAGGAGTAGAGTCATAATTTTTATCTACACATTTTTTCAAGTTTTGTTTTTCATCTTCATTTAATTTAAAAATATTTAAGTCAAAATTCCTAAATAACTCAGCGGTAAATTCAAAAGTTATTCTAAGCAATGATTTTGCCCCAATATCAAAATCACTAAATAAATTTTGTCCTTCCATATTAATGTCTTCTTGGTCATCTTCTGACATATTAGTCGTCTCACTAAATAGAACTTCCAAAAGTTCTTTATTTTTTTTTATAGCGTCTCCTATTTTATATTCCTGTGTAATTTCATATTTTTCAGATACAATTTGGACAGCATTGTATGCAGTTAGCGTAAGGGTAGGTTTTAATGCGTCGGCTAACGAACAGTTTTTATCTGTTTGACAATTTGTTGAACTCCATTTACAATTATCAATATCAATATCAATATCAAGTTCCATTCCCAACTCTTCGTCATTATAATCCATGCATCTTTGATGAACATCATCAAACATAATTGTATAGCGTTTACATACTAGTTCAGCAATATCTTTTTCATCAGGAACATGAGGTATTAACAACCTTAACCCCTGACATGTTGCGTTGATAGCAAAATTTCCACCGAAAGAAGCAAATAAAGGGCCAATTGTGCTTGCTGCTGCCAGGCATAACGCATAAGCTATTGCTTCTAATGAAGTATTTACTGCTATAAAATTACAATACCATGTAAATTGTATTTCAAATCGCATTACTTGTACAAATATAAAATTAATGAAGTTAATTACAGGATTTTTTTTTCTACAACGTAACACATCAAGAACAATACTTGTATCATCTATTTGTTTTACACCTTGTGCGAATAGTGCATATTTTTCTACAATTTCATTACATGACTTTTCTTTTTCTGGCGGTGGCTTATAATTACTATCACTTTCAAGGCCCTCAGACTCAAACTGTGTATTTCCAATTTTATTTATAAAATTTTCTAATCCTTTTATCATTCCTTTTAATTTTGATATTTTATTTGTTGAAGTAGAGTCGGCACCATACTTTAATGCAAAAGCTTCAGACAAACTTTCTTCTTCAGCTTGAATTTCTGCTTCAATTTCTGAAATCATTTCGTCAATCATTTCACTTTGTGCTTCTGAATTTTCAAGTTCTGTCTCTATTTTTTCTGCTTCTGCTGTTGCTTCTGCTTCTGCTTGCGCCTCTGCATTTTCTTGTTCCTCTCTACTCCTGGTAGTTGCTTGTGGTCCTTGTTTAAGTTTTTTTTGTACTTTTTCTTTTACTTGTTCAACCTTTTTCTTTTTTGTTAGTAATTCAAATCGTTTTTCATTATTCATAAGAGTTTTAATATCTACTGCTGGTTTACTTATAGAACTATCTAGAATGGTTCTTTTCCTGAAATTGCTACTAGCTTTTTCTATTTTTAAATTCATTTTTTGAAATTCCTTATTCATGTTATCCACAATTTTATAGGGTGTATCAGAAAATTTACTTTTCTTCTGTGATATTAATTCTTCTATTTGACCCGACGCCAGTTCAATATCTTTTTCGTTCTTTGTGATACCATCTATATTTTTACTTTCCAACAGTTTTTTAAATTTTAAAGACCTTAATTCTTCTTTATAGTACTTTAGTTTTCTTTGGTAATACTTTGCATATCCTTCTGATTCTTTAGCGTTTGCCTGACCATGTCCAACCCATATTTTCAATTCATCCTGGGCTTCTTTTATTTTTGTTTTTAAATGAGAAGCCTCCTCACTCTCCTCCTCCTGTTGTCCTTCTTCTTTATCCACTTTTTTGCAATTTAAGTTTAAACATGTTATTATATCTATATACTCTTCTATTGCTTTTGGGCTATCATCGAAGAATTTACAAACTTTATCAGATATTATACCATCATCTTCATTAACAAGTAACTTATATAATTCACCCATATTTTTTTCACCTGCCTTATTTCCTCTCTTCAAATTTGTTCCTACAATTTTAAATGTACTTTTTTTTGCTTCATTGGCGGTCTGTTCGCTAATACCGCCAACTACTGCAAAATTATTTTTAATAGCATTTTTATCAGTAGAATCTCCAACAAATGCTTCTAAATTATCGTCAACAGTTTGACCAATAGCAAATTTACTAAATTTATTCCAACCGTCATCTATATCATCTGTTTTTTTATTTCTAAAAACTTTTTCTTGTACACCAAGATTTAATTCATCACAATTATCTTTTAAATTACTCAAATGTCGGTGAAGCATATCTATTTCATAACTAATACAACTAATTAATGATTGTTGAGAAGTTTCTTTATTATCTTTGTTCCATTGAGAAATTTTTAATGCATCCAACGATATGCTGATTATTTGTTGTATTTCAGTATATTTAATAATTTCATTATTATTGTTAACCTGGTTTTCGTTGTGCGCCTTAAGTAAAGCATCTATCTTATAACCCTTAATCAATAATTGTTGTTTAAATTCATTTAATTCATCCCGGTCCACATCTTTCAAATCACCACTTGTCTCATCATTTAAAAGCCTTTCAAACTTAGTGAACTCAACGTCACTTACATCAACTAATGCTTCAAGTTTAAAGCCACCATTTGTAAGATATAAATCACGTATTGCAGACATTAATATTTTAATATGGTCATCACTTTTTAGATCATCAGAATTAAAAGGAGGCATTCTTAAATCTTTTTTAAGTGTCAAATAAGATTGTTTAAAATCGTCAATATCAACATAATATAGAAATTGTTTATCGGATAAAAATAACTCTTTCCAAAATGTTTCTGAAAAACGTGGATAGTCCGTATTTGACATTTCTATCATTGTTTCACTAACATGTTTTGAATACCATGAATCTGTCCCTTTAAAAATTTTGTCAAAAAAATTTTCTATTATATCTTCATCACCTTTTTCAAAACCATAATTTTGAGGATTTTGACTAGCTGAATATAAATAAAGTAGATTCTCTCTTTTAGTTAAATGATCTTTAAAAATACCAGAATATGTTTTTTTCATTTTTTCCCCTAACATTTTTGATTCAGGATCATCTGAATTTAGCAACGAAATTAGATTATCGCATATTGATCCTTCATTATATGTTTTCGTTGTTGTTTTTTCTGGTTTAAACTTCAGCTTACTCCAGTGCGGTGTGGTGGGGTCGAATTGTTTAGTATCTATATTTCCATTTTCAGTAGCGATTTTTGCCATTTCTTTTATTTCATTTATCGCTTTATCGCGATCTGGAGACAAGAAGGCCTTAAAATTTGCGTCATCTTCAAACTGGGCTATAATCGAAAGTGTGAATTGTTTTTCGAACTCCTCATATATGTCGGCGGTGCTGGAGCAGGCGTGGGGGTCGCCTCCACATCCCTGGCCGTCTTCATCGCGTACATAATAATAATCAACTTCTTTAATAGTTTTAAAGAATAATGGTGCATATTTATTCACAGTTGCTTCAATATCAGTCGTGGACATTTTTCTTATAAAATCAAATTGTTCGAATCCTTGTAACTCTTGTAACAAAGGACCGCCGATGGCCTTGCTGCGCCGTAATACATTATCAACCAAATCAATAATTGAACACATATATTCGTTGTTCATAATACCATTATCAAAAGCGTCTTTCAGATCATCATATAGATTATAAAAATCAAAACTACGCATTTGGTCACTATTCATATATTCCTTCATCTCGACGCGATGACTATTGATTGAGCTTGCTGCATCTTCAATGTACTCTTCTTGTTGTCTAAGTTTTAAAATAGGTGTCACTATTTCACCTTCAGGTGTATAATCTATTGTTTCAGGCATTTGTTGAACTAATCTACAGTTCCAATAGTATTTTACCTCGTCATAATCCCTGTTCTGGTCTAAGTAAGCATTAAAATCTATTTTACTACCGTCTGTTTGATATCTTCTAAAAACTGCTTTATAACACTTTGCATATTCGATATAATCAAAATGCAATAAATATTTTGTCTCGGTATTAGTTTCAATAAGCCTCTTTATTTTATCGCTAATATTTTTTTCTTCAATATAACTATCAATATTAGAGGGATTTATTAAATTCCACCACTTAATCCATTCTACAAAATAATTGTCGAATGTTTTATCTATTTTATCAACCATTTGATTTATTTTTTCTCCAAGCTGTATAAGTTCTTCATTATCCTCAAATTTTTGACATTCTTTTATGTTTTTTGTTTTTTCTTTAATTTCATTATACTTATTCATCGGCCATTTACTATCCGTTTCATCTATAGGTATAAATGGTCCATTAATAATTTCTCCAATTACACTTCTAATATCATCCATGCATTTTTTTGTAATTTTTGTTTCATTTGATAAAACTGAAATAAAATCATACATTTCTTTTTCGATCATATGACTGTTACGAATAGTAAATGTTCCATCATCAGACATAGATTTACCATCAATCTTTTTTGCATTTAACAACATTGCATCATTAAATAATTTTTTCATTTCTACCAAAAACCCAACTTTAGATGTTACTTTAATTGTGTTACCATTATTATTAGTTGTCAATATAGTTATGGTGTCATCGCCATTTAGGTCATCTATTTTACGCGTTTCAGTAACATCGTCATCACTACTTCCCTGTGTATCTGTAACTGTATTAAAACGTGTAACTTTAGTCATAACATCACGTACAACATCAGATTTAGGTAATACTCCTACTATTTGAATCTCATCTGGCAATGAAACATTGTCCATGCTAACTGTTGTAGTAACAACTTTTAACATATCAGGCAATTCAACTGTGGCTACATCTCCAGTAAGTTGTTTAAACATCTCCTGCGTGTTTTGTGAATCAAATTGTGAAGGTGGAGGGTCATTAGTAGATAATTCTTTTCTAATATTTCTAATTGCTTCTTTTAAAAAACTGTAAAAGTTTATATTTGGTGGATCACTACTAATAGCATCAAATACACCTTTTCCAATTTTGGCTGCGCCATCTATGAAACCAGAAACTATGTTTGTTAGGGGTACAGATAATTCCTTCTTACCATAGTTGTCATTTAATCCACTTGAAATAATACGTAACTTTATTAACTCTTTCATGTGTTCCACATCATTACCATTGCTTGTTTTAACTTCATAATCTGATATAGACTCTTGTAATTTACTTCTCAAGTCACCTACATTTTTGATGTGATTGTCACTTACATATGTTTCAAAAAAATTGTTCATTTCATTATGGTCAAACTTAATTAAAGTTATTGTTTCGTCATTTGCTGAAAGATATCCTTCAAATGATTCACCATTTTGAAATGGTTTTAAAATTGATGCGTTTTCTTTATTCTTTATTTCATCATAAATGTCTTTAGGTTTCATAGTCGCCACTTCATCAATATCTGTAGTTCTATTATTTAGTAAAGTGCTTATCATAAGATAAATACGCATTTTACTCTTATCGTGTGTTCCATCTAAGGACGAATCGGTAAGGATGGTATCATCTACAATAATTCGGTCATTTTGCTTGAATAAACCCACGGCTTCCTTAATGTATGATTCATAATAATCATCACTGTTGTTTAAATTTTCTTCTTTTTCCCATTCTTGCAAAGCAACGTTCGTTGTAGGAAAAAAATTTTTACCTTTTTCTGTTCTAAAAAATGTGTCATAAAGCATATGTCTTACATCAGAAAAGGAACGACCTTGTTCGGTTACATATTTGAAATTTCCAATTAAAGCATTTACCCCATCATCCATTGTTATTGACCTTCTTGTAGTTACACCATTTTCTTTTTTGGTTACAACAGAACCAAGTGTTGAAGAAAATAGTTGTAATGGATTTCCAATTCCAAATAAAGTACCATCAGAATTAAACATACCTAAATTAATAAAAAATCTTGCTCTTAATTTTTCATCTAACATTATTGTATGTAAATTTGAAATTTGTTCTAAAACTTCTTTGTTCTCATATAATTTTTTATCTACTATCATAGTTTCCCATATATTAAAAGAAGTAGTAAGCATTGGATAAAATAAATGTGAAACTTTGACGAAACAATTATAATATTGCATTACACATAGCTTATGTACTTGGGAAATATTTTTATTGTTTTTTATAGCATTTACCAGAAAATCCCCAATAATCTGTGAAATATTTCCTGCAATTATATCCAAATCACCAAGAATTTTATTATTTTGTAATAATAACCATTGTTTAAGATCATTGTAATTCACAGTGCGATTATTTAAAGATATTCCTCCATGTGATAATAATAAAATTATTATTGACTTAATTGATGGTAAAATATAATTATCAATAACTGTACTTAAATTCGTTCTACTAAGAAGACCACCAATAATACTTTCGCGTGATAAATATTGACTAATTTCACTAGGAGTTAATGTCATTTCAAGTATGTTTTGACTTAAAAGACTTTGTCCTTGAGTAGTTCCTCCCAAAATTACCGTCATCATAGGTAACCAAATTTTTGGTGAAAGTAAATAACTTAAAGTATTTTGTACCTGAAGAATTTTTATTGCACTCAATACACCTGTACTATTCGAATATATCAAAAATTTTTTTGAATACTTAAATGCATCATCCATACCTTTAAAAGCAATAAATTTGAATTGTGATTCAGTATCGAATTCATTTAATATATAATTCAGCTCATCTTTTGATGCTTTAGGTAATTCTCTTATCATTTTACCACGACGCTCATATTCGTTATATAATTTATCTATTTTATTATTTTCATCATCATCATCACTAGGGCTACTATCTACACCTTTACTAATATCATCCAATTTTTTATATAGTTCCTTAACATTATCACTACCAAATTTCTCTATTATAGACATATTAGATAGTTCAATAACTTCGTTAATAGTATACTCTAGACCTTGAGAGAAAATACTAGTACTAATATATTTTACGGTTTCATTTTCCAAAATTCCTTGAAACTCTAATCCTTCTACTCCAGAAATATTTTCTTTTAAATATTTAGTACCATCATTTATAAATTGTATTATATCTGTTGCCGCCCCAAATTTATAAGCTTTTGCGGTCATACTTGATCTTAAAAAGTTTTTTAAACTTGTAATAAATAGTAATCCGGATGCTTCACTTGAATTCAACTTATTGTTTAGCAACATTAGGAATTGTTTCTCTTTAATTTCTACAAATAAATTCGCGTTTAAAAAATTTGAAGATATAAAAGTAACAAATTGAATTAATTTATTTAATTTATTCCCATCAATTTCTATGTTTCCAGATAAAATACTTTGAACCGTATCAAAAAACTCTTTTGTTAAATTTAATTGTTCAAATATCAATTTATATAACTTGGGTACAGGATTTCCTTGAGTGTTACCGTTTACAAAATTTTCCAAACCACTATAATCTTCTATATTTTCTAGTTGTCCTAATAAACCATTTACATCACTTTCAGTAAATGTTTCTATTTCTTTCATAGCTTCTCTTATATTTTTCATAATTTGTGAATTCATTGGAATTTTAAATGTAACACTAATAATTTCTAATATATATTCAATTTTGAACTGTTTACCTTTATTTTTTATTACCTCTAACAATTCTTTAGTAATATATATTAATATCTTTTGTTGCAGCCAATATTGTTGGCTAATAGCAAATGGAATACCTATTCCTGCAAGAAATATTAGAATTGTACTTGCTGTTTTTAAAATTACGACTGTTTGTGGTATAACTTTTATTTTCATTTTAGTTTTTTTTTTAAAATTTGTAGTAGATTTTAAATTTTGATATTGTTTATGTTTTTTTTCTACATGATAAGATATACCTTTTTCGTATGATACTTTAACATCAGTTATATTTGTCTGGTCATCAGGATTACTTCCTAAACTACCATGTAAAATACGTATTTTCTGATGAATGGTCTTAAGATAGTTTTTTTCATATATATCTTCTTTTTCCCGTTCTTTAGTGAATTCATCTATTGTATCTTCAATTTGTTCAAAATATTCTTCCATGTTTTTTTGAGGAGGATTATTTAGAAATTTTAAAAAATCATTATTATCAATATTTATATTTGTAGAAATCAAGCCAGTTATATCTACTTTTTCACTATCATAGAATTGATACCCGTCATCATATTGATCAAATGTTTCACCTAACATTGTAGAACTCATATATTATTTAGATACAAAATATATATATATTTTCCTTAGTAAAATATATATGTCTACCAGTTCAAATGCATGCAATGAAATAAAAGATACTATTAAAGATGTTGAAGGTGACATAACGAAATATTATGAAAATGCTCTATATTACTATTCAACAAACAATCCAACACAAGCACTTATGAATTTTGGTATTGTAGCTGCAATGTTTAAAAATCATATGACGAACAAAGATCCCAGCCAAGATGATGAAAAAACACTTAATTGCTTATTAAGTGCAGTTGAAACGTGTCAAAAAGAAGTTACTTCCATTGTTAATAAGTCGCAATCTAAATCTAATGATGATGAAGAAGATGAACTTGATTGTACAACAGTACAACCTTTGAAATTCAGTGGAGCTGATTGTTTATATTTCAAAGATGTTGCTGGTTTATCTAAAGCAAAAAAACTTCTTAAAGATACATTAGTTGCTCCTTCTTTATACCCGAGTTTATTTCCAGGAACTTCTAAAGGCATTTTGTTGTATGGTCCACCAGGTACTGGTAAAACTTTTATAGCTAAAGCTGCTGTTAATGAACTTGTAAGAGAAGGTGGGGACGATATGGGAGTTCTTTACTTTGCACCATCACCAGGTGACCTTAAAGGTAAATATGTAGGTGAAACCGAAAAAAATATTGAAAAAACATTTAAGTGTGCACATAAGGCTGCATGTTATCAAGAAAGTTGTCCGGAGAATATTGTAAATGGAAAGAAATTTGTTTCTATTATTTTCATGGATGAATTCGATGCTATTGCACCCGACCGTGATACTGACCAAACTGGTATGGCCGTTAATTCAGTAAATACACTCTTACAAATGATGGACGGTATTAATTCATACAAAAATGTCACTGTTATTGCCGCAACTAATTATCCATGGAATTTAGACTCTGCAATTTTACGTAGATTTGATTCACAAATCCTTTTAGACGTTCCAAAATTAAATGAAATGAAAGAACTTTTTGATATTTATGTCAACAACAGTCTTAAGGATGAACAAAAAATCATAAATTCGTGTAAAATACCAGAAAAAAAAGGGAAAAAAGATAATTTTATCGATAAACAGGGTAAACAACAATTTGATTGTATAACTAATGATTGTCAACCGAAACAATCTAAAAAAAAACAGTTTGAAACTGGTATTTATAAATTTTTTAATATTGATTTTATGGATGCTCGTTTTGATAATGATGGTGCAGGTTCAGACTGGTATAACGGATTTATGAATACTCTCGTATCTGAAAGTTACTCCAATTCTGATGCAAGTCGGTTAATAAAAAAAGCAACAACCATCGCTGGTAGTAAGGCTGTAAAAAATGGTAAATTTTTAAATGTATATGACCTTTTAAATAGAGAATATGATGATGTTAAATTTAAACCACTTGACATCCCAAAAAATATATATATATCAGATTTAACTAAACCAAAAAGTGTACTAGGGGACAATATTGACATGTTTAATATTTATATAAAATACCCCCTTGCGAAGATTTACTATTATATCGATAAAGGCAATACTGACGTTTTTAAATCACTAAAAAATTTTGATAATTACTTTATTGATAATGACGGTTTAAATGATTGGTTTAAAAAGAAATTTAAAACTAACGACAAGGAAATGAAGAAATTTGATAAAGTAAAGTGGCCTTACACATTTTTGGAAACCGATATGAAATATATTGGTTTTAAACATGGCGAAAAAGTATACATTAATTCGTTATTATTACCTTATCTTGCCGGATTTTACAGTATACAAATACCTGAAAATATGAACAACCTAAGTGAATTATATATTGAGTTAGATATAGAATCACTAAAATCCCCTTTAAAATATCGTTCTAGATACATGCTCAATTATGATGAATCATCTACTGAAATTGATGAATTTTTAAAAAAAAATGGTATTCCGTCAAAACTTGATAATTATAAGAAATTTTTTTCCGATGAATTTTTTTCAGAATCACTAAAAAAAGAATTAAAAAATGCCATGAACAATTTATTAAACCCAGTCAATCGGCCTGATGGGTTAGATTTACAACAAAATTGCGGTTTTACAGAAAAATTGAAAAAAGGCAGTCGGTTCGGATTTGGGGATTATAAAGCCAATAATCCTGAAAAATGGGAAGCTAAAGAATATGATGAAATTATAAATAAATGCTTTGAAGATAATGATGAACATGAACTATTACAAATATTTAATGAAAAGATAAATAGTGCGAATGGTCAAGAGAATATAAAAAAAGTATTTACAGATTATATAGAAGAAGCTAACAATTTAACACGTAAACGTGATGGAAAGACGCTTAACATAATAATGTCTTTTAAAAAAACGTTAATACAAAATTCTGTGAAAAACAGTACCAAAAAAATTGACAAAAATTTATTTAAAAAATATACAGCTCTTAACGGCAATTTAGGTCATTTTTTTGATGAATATTATCAAAGTGATAATCACCAGCAGGAAACGCGAGATGAAATTAAAAAGCACCTAGCAAAGAACATGAACGAAGCCAAAAATAAGGGATTTGATGCAGAATTATTTCAAGCAGATTTAGTTAAAGCAGAGCTGAAGATGAAGGTGAGGAGGGTGGAGGGAGAAGAGCAAGGGGTGGAGGCGGGCCAAGGTGGAAGCGGGGGAGCGGGCGAGGGCGCGGGTGGAGACCGAAAATTGGAGAAGCAGAAGCGCGCGCGTGAGTCCGAGGCTGATGTGGGTGGGGTGGAGGAGACGAAAGAGGGAGAGGAAGCCTCCCCCGACCAACGTGGTGAAGCTAAAGGGGGAGGCATTCAGAATTATCCCATTAATAACCATGATACAAAAATATATAACAAAATATGGAAAAAATATGAACAATATAATAAAAAACCACCATCTTTTATTACAAATAATATAGATAAAATAGAAAAACGTTTTAAAACCATTTTAAATGATCTACATGGCCCTACTGGATATTTAAAAAAACTTCGAATGATAACAGCCGATACCGAGGAAGATATTGTCATTACCCATTACGATGTATTATACAAAATATTTAATTATGTAAACGAAATAGCTGAATCATTGATTTATTATCACATTTATATTGCAGTAAAAGAACTAATCAAAAATTCAAATTATAATATTGGCGATGATGATAATATTCAAGACTTTTTCAAGAGATCACTTATGATAATGATATTAGAATATATGAATAAAAAACAATTCGTTGAAATTTTCATGAAAGAGAAAGAAGAAGAAAAAAAAAATGAATATATAGATGAAATTATTAAATATATTAATAATGAATCCACAGAACCTAGAATAGTTATTGAAAGTGTCCCGACAGGGAAGGGCGGGGGAAAAGGACAGGTAGGTGGAAGAGAAATATCATATGATTTACTAAAAAAAGGAAGTGAACGTTCTAAAAAAATAAAAAGTGTTAAAGAAAATCTTGAATATGCAATGAAAGAAAAAAATTTAGATAATCTTACTGAATCAATTATTGATGCGAGTGACCATGGTATAGATACTAAAGAAGCGATGCATATGTATAGAGAACTAAAAAGTTCTAAAGACAAATTAGCATCAATCGCCGAATTGAATATGAAAAATGCTATGGAAGAAGCAAATATTGATCAACTTCCCAGTTCAATTGTTGAGGCTAAAAAATTTGGTATAAATACTAAACCTGCTATGAAAATAGCACAAGAACAAGTTGAAGAAAAAGCTAAAAAATTTTCTGATGAAGAAAAAGCTAAAAAATTATCTGACCTTGCATATAAACCCCCAGAAGAGTATGAAGGTGAAGATTTTTATGACGCACAAGGAGGTAAACGTAAATATACAATAAAAAACAGATCTTCAAATGACAGAAAAAAAACAAGAAAAAACCAACAATATGGTGGGAATCAAATACACAATGAATTTATTAAAAAAATTAAAGAAACGAAATTTAAGATTAGCTTATATGATAGTTTTGATACACTTAAGACAAGTTTAATTAACTTTATAAAAAAAACCTCCGAAGATTTGGGCTTTGAAAACTCCGACACAAATACAAATAAAGAAATAACTCTATTACTAAAAACATCAGTTAATTATGATTCTTTATTTGATTATTCTTATACATTTAGTAAACACTATATGACATATGATAAAATAACAGCAGATTGGCTTTACAAATTGGTCACGTCAGCTTGGGGGCTAATTAAGGAGAATCCTGAAGAAAAAATGAAAAAATTTAAGTTAAAATTAAATTCAGTGATAAAAAGAGGTTTATTACAATATCAGTTATTCAACACAGGTGAAACTATAGAATACGGTGAAATCATTATTGATAATAATATTCCTAAAATACAATTTGTAAATATGAACAGAATACAGTTCGTGGAGCAGGGAGAGACAGTGAGGCGTGCCGATGTCAACGTAGATATAGCATCGGTCACGCTTGGAGGGTTAGCGGCG
>CERI01117663.1_pt1 | contig 18015 bp, 17 predicted proteins | sample 350261 | NCBI WGS metagenome assembly CERI01 (sample SAMEA2620979, study PRJEB7988) | marine metagenome | isolation source: saline water (ENVO:00002010), including
TTTAATTATTTAAATGTTTATTAATTATTAATTTACCTTGTTTAATAGATAAATGAACTCAATACTATATTTAATACGGATAAGTCATTATTAATGAAACTTAAATTATTAAACCTGAAATAATTCAACCTGGCATTTAGAATCTAATTAAAAATATTGTAAAAAATGAATACTGATAATTTAGAAAAATATAAATATAATACATATTCTCAAAATGGTGAAGATGGAATTCTAGAAGAGGTTTTTAAAAGATTAGGATTAGATGAATTTAATAAATTTTGGGTAGTTGAATTTGGCGCATGGGATGGAAAACATCTGAGTAATACATTTAACTTAATTAAAAAGGGTGCATCGTCTTGTCTTATTGAAGGGGATAGTACAAAATTTTTAGATCTTTTAGATACTAAAAAAGATTATCCAAATATTTATCCAATTGAAGCATTTGTTGGAGGCGTGGATGAAAATTCTTTGGATAGCCTTCTAGGTCAAACACCTATCAAAAAAAACTATGAAGTTTTATCAATTGACGTAGATAGTTATGAAAATCTTGAAATTTGGAAGAATTATACAGGGAATCCTATTTTGGTAATCATAGAAGCGAATACGGCCTATCTTCCATTTGAAAGAAATATACCTAAAGAATTTGGAAATATATTTTATGATACGAATCAGGTTGCTATTGAAAAGGGTTATAAGCTTATCGCTCATACCCCTAATCATATCTATATTAAAAAAGAATTTTATCATAAAATATATGGTGAACAAATAATCCCAGATGAGAAATTTTTTAATTTTAATAGTTTTATTAAATGGAGACAATTAACAAGAACTGAAATTATTAAGTTACTGATAACAAATTTTAAATTTGTATATTTTATCCCAGCATTAGTAAAAATACTTCCTTTAAGATTAATGCACATATTTGTGAATAAATTTTATAAACTTTAAAAAGATTTTTATTACATTCTTACAAATAGGAAAGCTAGTTAAACTTAACTAAAATAAGATAAGGTAAGTAATTTAATTATGCCTATTGTAAAAAATGTTTGAACTTAAAAATGTAGTCAAAGCACGAAAAAAATTAAATCTATTAACCAGTTTTCTATTCAAATTATTTCAAATAAGGCTCAGGTATAAGGAAACTAGAGCTGATTATGGACTAGAGATATTTGAATATTTTTACCTACCCTGGAGAAGTGACAAAGATTTCAATAAAGCTTATGATATTATTTCTAGTTTCACTTTAAATCCTAAATCCAGACTTTTTACTCTATATGACTTTTCTCAAAGATATCTTCTACCAGATACAACCTTTATTGAAGTTGGATGTTGGAACGGAGGTGCTTCTGGATTAGTATCTTTGACGAATAAAAATAAAAATGTGGAATACATGTTATGTGATACATTTACCGGGGTTGTTAACACATCTGATAAAGATACGTTTTTTAAAGGTGATGAATATAGTGATGCCAGTATAGAAAGTATTTATGAACTTGAAAAAATTACAGATGAGAAGTTTATTGTTGTGGAGGGAAATTTTCCAGACTCGATTAAAAAAATTGGTGTCAGTAAACCAATCTCATTTGCCCATATCGATGTTGACACATACGTTTCCGCAAAAGAAAGTTTCAATTTTATTTCAGCAAATGCTATTAAGGGGGCGGTTATAGTTTTAGATGATTATGGAGGCTGGTTTACAGATGGAGCTACTGAGTTTGGAAATGAGCTTAAGTTAAATAAAGAGTATTTTACTGTCCCAAATCACCTTGGACAGCTTATTGTATACAAATTAAAATGAAAAAAAGCCCACTTGTAAATAATTTGACTTCATTCATAAGAAGAAGATTAAAAAGGTATAAATTTACCAAAGAGTATTTATTATTAAAAAGAATTTCATTAAAAGAATTAATAAAAATGGACAAAATCGATGTTTATAGCTACTTATTTTTATATTTCCATAAATATCTTCCAAAAGAGTTAAAGAGGCATCGCGGATATTTTTTTAGCGAATTTAGAGGTTTTGGAGAAGATGCATTCCATAGTTTGTGGTATCTATTATTCAACGAATATAAACCAGAAAATGTATTAGAAATAGGAATATATCGGGGACAAACTCTTTCCCTATTCCACATTCTCTCAAAAAATCTAAACATTAGTTCTTACGTTGCAGGTATTTCACCACTGGATTCTTCTGGGGATGATTTTTCTGAATATATAGAGATTGATTATGAAGAAGATGTTATTAAAAACTTTTTGTACTTTGGTTTAGACAACCCAAATATATTAAAGACATACTCAACCTCTGAAGAGGGAATAAATTTTATCAATTCAAAAACATGGGATCTAATCTATGTTGATGGAAGCCATCAATATGAAGATGTCATCTCAGATTTGGAGATTTCAATCAAAAATTTATCACCAAATGGTTTAATAGTTATTGATGATTCGAGTTTATATTTCGATTATTCACCGGAGGACATTGAAAAAAAATTCAGAATAAAATCGTCAAAAGGCCATGAAGATCCCTCTAGGGCAATAGTTGAGATATTGAAAAAATACAAAGAAATAGAAATATTGATTACAGTCGGCCATGTAAATGTTATTCATTTTAAGTAAGAAGATAGACTTTTGATGGGCGATGATTTTTGATTGTATTCAAATTTAATTATCCAAAGGTATAATACGTTTATATTGAAAAACCCAATAAAAATCTCAGTAATAATACCTTCCTATAATAGATTTGAGTATCTTCTGAATGCTATTGATAGTGTAAAGAATCAAACATATTCAAATATTGAAATTATTGTAATTAATGATGGCTCAACTCAAAAAGAATATTATGAACATAATCTTTCATCAGAGATTATAAAAATTGATTTACAGACAAATCAAAAAAATATTATTGGCTATGTCTCGGAAGGTTATATCCGTAATTTTGGGATAAATAAAGCTTCTGGAGAGTATCTAGCGTTTCTAGATGATGACGACATATGGATGCCAGAAAAGCTTGAAATGCAACTCAATAGACTATTAGAAACCGGATCCAAATTTTCATCTACAGAAGGATTTTATGGTAAAGGTATTTTTGATAATTCAAAAAATTACCCTCTCTACAATGAAGACTACTTTTTTGAAAAAATAAGTAAAAAATATAAAGGAACAAGTTATCAACCTCAAAGTTTTTTAAATCCTTTTAAGAATACATTTGGATATCCAGAAATATGGACTTATGATTTTTTAAAACACCACAACTGTGTCATAGCTTCAAGTGTAATGGTAGAGAAAAAAATTATGGATATAGTCGGTGGCTTTAGGGGCATACCAACAACAATGCAGACAGATTACGATTGTTGGCTAAGTCTTTTAAAAGTAACAGACTTAGAGTATTTAAGTGAGCCACTCTTTTATTATGATGGCGGACACGGTGATGGACAAGATTGGAGATAACATGCACTCAATAATTTTAACTATACATAATCAAGAAAAAATAATTTCTAAAGTCATAAAAAGTATTTTAAAATTTACAGCACAGCCATATGAATTAGTAGTCATATTTGATGGTTGTACTGACAAATCTGAAAAAAAATCATTGAAAATACTGGAGAGACAAAATAAATTAAAGTACAAAGTTCTTTATACACCAGATGTATTTGAGACAAAAGCAAACAATGTAGGCATCAAATCTGCAGAGGGAGAAAAATTAATCATCATTCAAGATGATATGATTATTAATGAACAAAATTGGAATCACAATTTAGAAAAACCATTCAATAATTACAACGATGTCTTCAGTGTTACCGCTCACACTGCTCACAACTTCAAATTAAAGGAATCAGAAGAAGGTTTAGAATATGGTGAATACTATATGCTAACTTTTCCTGACGCAGCAGGGTGGAAGAATAACCCTAAACTTACTAGAGATAAATTTTATATAAGGCAGTCTTCGAATAGAGGGCCTTTAATGATAAATCATGAAATAATGGAGGCAGAAAATTATTTTGATGAAATTTATGCTCCTCAAACATACGATGAACATGATCTAAATCTAAGAGTGAGAAAAAAATATGGTTTTGTTTCAGGCTTTTATCCTGTAGAGTTTTTGTCTGATTACAAATGGGGAAGTACTAGAGATGATACGGGTAAGCAAGTAAAATGGCATTTTGAGGCCGAAACTAGAAATATGAAAATTTTTTATGAGCGACATAAAGATGTATTTAATGAAAAAGTAATTGAAGACAGGAAAATAAACTAAATTGTGTACAAATTAAAAAAACACATTCATCCCTTTTACGAAGTAAGTATTAAAAATGGATAATCAAAAAATATATTTTATTACATATGGAGATTCAAATTTTTTTCTTCAAAGAAAGCATTTAATCAACCTTGCAAGGAAGTCAGGATTGTTTGATGATTGCATCGAGTTTACTAAAAAAGATATTTCTAAAACCTTTATTAATAAGTATAAAGAAATTTTAGATTCGAATCGAGGTGGCGGATACTGGTTATGGAAATATTTCGTGATAAGTAAAACTTTAAAAGAAATTTCAGATGGAGATATAGTAGTTTATTCGGATGCGGGTTCTTCTTTTAATAAACATGGGAGTGATAAATTCAAAGAATATATAAAGCTACTTAACATGTCAAAAACAGGAAATTTAAGATTCAAAATGGAATATATTGAAAACGAATGGACAACAAAAGAAATTTTTGAATATTTCAATATAGATTTAAATTCAGATTATGGAAACTCAGGACAGCTGCATGCAACGCATATGTTGTTTAAGAAAAACAAAAATACTGAAAAAATATTTTTAGAATTCAAAAAGTTATTAGAATTTAATCCTTATCTAATCACTGACAAATACAATGATAATCAATCTAAAGGATTTGTAGATAATAGACATGATCAAAGTATTTTTAGTATATTAAGTAAAAAATATGGTTATGTGGAGATTTCACCTGATGAAACATGTTCATCAGTCATATTAAATAATCAAGAGTTGTACCCATTTATATCAACTAGAAGAAGATATACTTTTTGGGAAAAAATAAGATTTATACTTTTGTATTTTTATCATATAAACCAGACTGTATTTTTTAATCAAAAAGATTTTTGGTATCAGAAGCCTTCTCTTTATGAAAGAATTCTCTACAAGTTTAGTAAAAGTAAATGATAAAAAAAAGTGCAATTGTGCGAGTAAAAGGGGGTTTTGGAAATCAGCTATTTCAAATAATGTTCGCAAACGAGCTAGTGCAGAAGGGGCTACATGTAACTCTAAGCACAAAAAACTTTAAACGTGCAACAAAAAAAGGTATTACTAAAAACATAAATGGAATTAATTTAGAAAGAAACCTCATTCTTCCTCTCGACCATTTTAATTTTGATGAGACAAAGGATAATATTCTATATTTATATGAATTTGCAGAAAAACTGATGCATTTTAAATTTATAAAATTATTTGTTAGATTTTTCAAGTTAGAAAGCTTTAGAAGTTTTAATGACAGTACTGATACAAAAATTGAATTCGCTAAACATAATCTCTTCACTGGTTATTGGCAAGATGTTGATCTATTCATAAAAAATAAAGATTTTATTCTTAAAAGTATTAGTAATAATGAAAATATTAAAAAGGGCTTAGATAATAAACCATTGACAGGCTCTACTCTCCTACATGTACGAAGGAAAGATTATGTAAACATGGGTGAAGATTTAAGTCTTAATTTTTACAGGGAAGCTTTGGATTATGCTACAAGTCATATTAAAAATTTTAGTTACACAATATTTACAGATGACTATGAATGGGTTTCCAAAAAACAAGTATTTATAGATGCCGTGGATATCAAATCACCAGCACTAGATACAGATGATACAATTCAAACTTTCTCAGAGATGCTTAAGTTTGAAAATTTTATTGTTGGGAATAGCACTTTTTCACTAATACCAGGAATCCTGAGAGAAACCTCTACATCGAAAATTATTATTGCTGAACCATGGTTTAAAAATTCGAATCCAATAAAAAATTTACCAAAACATTGGATAAAAATAAATAACTTGTAAAAATTATTTTTGTTCGAAGTTTAACTGATACACTTTATCAATTACTTTTTTATATTTCTTATAAGGTCTTGGCATATGAAAATCTGTGTACTCATTTTCCTTGTTATAAAATTTATTAAAAGAAAAGCCCATATCTATTCTGTTTAATCTTAAAAATCCAGTTTCTTCATCATTCAGTTCAGTCACTCTATCTGGATTTGATTTTCTAAAATTTTCTACAGAGTCACGTAACTTTACCTGATCAAAATACCAATTGGTACCTTCAACCTCATAGTCTTCAGGACACCAACTCCGTAGTGTTCTTAATATATCCAGTTCAGATTTAATATTAAAAATTTCTCCCCAGGTACTTCCTAATGCTGCATTCCACATTATAGATATCATGTCACTACTCGCGGCATCTGGCCTGTATACGACAAATGAATCTTTCTTAACGCATTCAATATTCTTTTGATAATAATTTACTGAAAGAGGCATATTATCAATGTCAGAAATAATACAAACTTTGTCCGGAAATAATCCAGGAGCTAAGAGTCTAATGTTTTGAGATACAAATGATGAATTCAAGTCTTCAATATCAAAGTTGATAATCCTATTATCTTTAAACTTTTCTTTACCTATGTAAAATAAATAAGGATTTATCCCTAAATTTTCCCACGCATTAGAAACAATTGGCCAAAAGTCTAAATATTTTGGATTGCTATTAGATGCCAGGATTACATTATCAATTTTCATTTATTTTTTTAATTTTATTGATTACTTTAGGGATCCTCCCTAATTGATAGTACATTTTTTTTCTATATTTTTCATTAAACCCTTTAAATCTGAATCTAAAAATACTCCAAAAGGTTATAAATACATTTTCTTTAATGTAAATTGGTGGGCTACTTTTATCAGGGACTCTCTCGGTTCTTATTAGTTTTATCCAATAAGATACCAACAACTTATCAGATTCAAGTTTTGTACTCCTCAAACTAGATAAAAAATTTTTCAAGTCTTCTTTATTTATATTCCTCAAACTTTCAGTTTTTAACACAGGTAGATTATTTGTTGTTTTGTATGTGAGATGTTTCTCAACAACAGGTATGGATCCTAAATATAATGATTCCCATACTCTATGCGTATCCAATCCGTTACCAATGGGACACAGGACAAACTTATTTTCTGACAACTTTTTTTTATAGTTTATAAGACTAAGATTTGGATTATCACTTTCAACCCAATCCAAATCGTTAAAAGCTTTATCTAAACCTTCACGTACTAACTTATTGGTGTTAGTTTGGAAATTTAAATATAAAACTGGTGAATAGTTATATTCTTCAAACTTAGGAAAATATTTGATGTCTCTCGAAAGAATATTTTTCGGAGAGTAATCATTTGAAAGTCCTAGAGGGATTGGGATTAAGTTTTCATCTTCAAATTCAACATTGATTGAATACCATGTTGAAATACACGGAGGTTTTAGACTAAATAGTTCTTCGTCGACTTTTATATCCGTTTGGCTTGTTACTAATATTAAATTTTTTAATTTTTTTTCTTTCCTCAAAAGATTAAATAAATCAGTAACAAGACTTAAATTTGAAAATATTACATCACTCTCATTAACATGAAAAAACTTTTTTTTATACAATAATGCACTTTCTGCAACATGAGACTTATCTTTACTTGATTTAGACATAATGGCAACATTCTGAATACCAAGTGATTGAAACTGTTTATTCGTAACTGCTTCAGAGAACACAATGTCGCACATCCTAGCTAAGTTGTAGCTAGTTAGGACCTCTTTTTCATTAATTTTTAACATTATTAATCAAATCCTTTTAATTGAAAAAACTTTTTATTACCTCTCGCAAGAGCCTAATGGGATATTTTGACTTAAAAAAACGTCCTCCTAATAATGCATATGTCAACTCTTTGAGAGAATTTAGTTTTCGACTGTCTTTAATGTGATAAATTGACTTGAAAAGTTCAGCATAGTATTCATGATAGTAAAAAGTGTTGACATTTAATGCTCCCTTTACAGTCCAAGGCTTATATTTTCCCGTGTAGTGAATAAATTTAATATCACTGTCACTATTTTTTACTAAATCTACATGGAGATTCTCGTAGTTGAGGAGTAGTTTATAATTTAGAAATTCTGAAAGTTCTATAAATTGTCCATCAAAGTATGAGTTAAGTACATCTTGATCCCAATATTTTATTCTTTTTCTTATAGAATCTATATGATTTGTAAGTTTTAGTGATAAATTTTCATTAAACCACTTGCTTAAATCTATTAACATAACTCCTGCATTGAAATAGTTTCTTTGTGTTAGTTGTAATCTCTCAAGTGTTTCATCCACATATTCATCAAATATTTTTTCTGACTTTACAGAAATCACTTTATCTGAAATGGTTAAGTTATTTATTTCTTTTTTTATAGAACTAGTAGGGTCATTAATACAAACTATATCAGCATCCATATACATTATGAATTTTGCGCTTACTGGTATGTATTCCTGTAAAAAGAGTCTGTAATAAGTCGCTTCACTAACATGAGTATTTTCTAGATTAGGAAAATCAATACCTGGATGTTTAAATTTTAATATAGATAGTTCATCAAGGTTTTTATGGGTTAAAATAATCTGTGAAACCCTCAACAAATCTGGATCTTTGTGGATAACATATATTTTTATTTTTTCACTTACGTTTTCAAGGAGGGAGAATAAAGATGTCTCAAACTGTTTATTGTAGTTTTCATCAATACAGTACAAAAAATTTAACATTATATATATTTCCAGATTGCAAATATATAAGGTTCTAGAATTTCCACTTACTCAATTTTTTATATTTTCTAAATTATCTACAAACCATGAGTAAGTTTTATTTATTCCCTCTTCTAGTTTTATTTCGGGTTTCCATCCTAGGTTGATAATCTTCGAATTGTCTAGTAATTTTCTTGGGGTACCGTTGGGTTTGCTTTCATCCCATAAAATTTTTCCTTCATAGCCAACTATTTCTGAAACCATACTGCCCAGTTCTTTTATTTGAATGTCTTCTCCAACACCGATATTTATTATCTCAGAGTCATCGTAATTTTCCATACAGAGGAGTGTTGCTTTTGCCATATCATCAACATGTAAAAATTCACGATAAGGGCTTCCGTCACCCCATAAAGTAACATTTTTATCATTATTTAATTTTGCATCATGAAATTTTCTTAATAATGCTGGAAGTACGTGAGAATTTTCAAGTGAAAAATTATCCTTTGGTCCGTATAAATTTGTTGGCATAATAGAAATAGCATTAAATCCGTATTGCTTCCTGTAAGATTGACACATTTCAATACCTGCTATTTTTGCTATTGCGTATGATTTGTTCGTTGGCTCTAATTTTCCTGACAGTATAGATTCTTCTTTTATCGGTATTTGTGGAGCTTTAGGATAAATGCAAGAGGAACCTAAGAACAGCAATTTTTTAGTGTTATTTTTGCTTGCTTGGTGGATAACATTATTTTGAATCATTATATTTTCATAAATAAAGTCTCCACCTAAGGAGTTGTTTGCATGTATACCTCCAACTTTTGCCGCTGCAAGAAAGACATAGTCCGGAGTATTTTTAATAAAAAAGTCCTGTACCATTCTCTGGTTTGTCAAATCGAGCTCTTTACGTTCAGCAGTAAGAATGTTGGTATAACCTTGTGATTTTAATAGATTATGAATCGAGGAACCGACCATACCATTGTGTCCGGCAATAAAAATTACATCTTCTTTATTCAAAATTACATTTCCAATTGTCTCTATCGTTAACTTTAGCAAGAATCTACTTCTAACTTTGTATTGAAGGTTCTAAATTAGTTCGATATTGGACTGATGGTTAATCAGACAAAACTTTTTGTGAATTTGGCATAAGAAGACTTTTTATGACTCATTAGTTAGATATAGTTTTGAAAAATTTTCCATTTGTAATTGTAATTGTATCTCTATTCATCGTACATTTAAGATTTACCCAGCACTGATCCCCAGCATCTGGTGACAAGTATCCATTTTCTGTTGTAATGTATCTAGATTCCTCTCTTGGGTCGAATATAAGTAAATTATTGTTATTCAACAAACTACTGTAAGAATCAAATCTGATTAATAGAAAAATAGATGCAGAAATTAAAATATAGTATGCAAAGTTTGGAATTACTACTTTTATTTCCCTAACACCAATTGCTAATGAACCAACAATTAACATAAGCAAACCCGTTGCATATCTCGGGATGGGTCCAAATAAAATAAGGTAAGTTATGTTAGCTATAACATAGAAAATAGTAATAAAAAACAATACCTTATTATTTTTTGATTTATTAAAAAATAATAAACGCAAGATCACAATAAGAAGCAAAGAAATTGAAAAGTTTAATAACAATGATTTATAAAAAGAATATTCAAGAAATTTTGAAACCCAAATCATGAAATTGTCCCCAATAATATAGTTCATACTATATTGGGTTGAAATATCTTGGAACGTACGTGTCGATTCTGGTGAATACCAAGTAAATGCATTTATACATGACGAATTCAAAGGAAATAAGAAGCATCCAGTAGTAATAAAATTTTTCAAAACCCAAACTAATCCAAAAATAAATACTATAAATTGAGAGTTGACAATTTTTTGAATAGATTGCTTTAATTTGTATTGTTGAAAAATTAATAACAGGTATAAAAAAACTAATATGGATGCACTGAGTTTTATTTGAATAACAAACAATACTAAAAATGAATAAAATAACATATCAACGGAATCTATTCGAATTTTGTTCTGGAAAATTAACAATGAAATTAATGATATGAATAGGAACAATATGGCAACTGGCATATCTTGTTTCCCAACACCCTCGATATATATGAAACCGTTTCTACCACCCTGAAACCCGAAATTATCAAAAATAGAAAATATAAGAATAAAGAAAGATGCATTTTTTAAAAATATACTTTTTGATTTTAATAAGCTAAAGGTAAGAAATTGGTAAAACCAATGTATGAATACTAAATTAACGTGGTGAAGATTTAAAAAATCACTGTCAAACCAAAAAAAAGCCAGAACGTATTCGTAAATAGAGGACATACCAAATGCCCAGAAAAAATTTACAAGACCAAAAGTAATATTTGAATTGCGTATCCAATTTTGGTTATTGAGGTGATAATAACCTGCATCATAATGAAAGTTTATGTTAGATAATGACACAATTAAAATTGCAGGAATAATTATGTAATATAAAAAATTTATAGATGTCAAAATATTTAATGTTGGTAATTTTATATCAAAAAAGTTTATTGATAGAATCAAAAAAATAATTATGTAGGTAAATATGCTATCTATTGGAAGCGCGAAATTTAAAACAACTAATAGATTTCCTAAAAATGCTACTCCAATAATTGGGTACATGAGTTCTTTTTTAACGAATAATAAGGTTTTCTTATTATTAATTTTAAATAAGTAGCAAGCTGTAATATAAAATGACCTTCCGATGAGATAAAGAAGGATATATGTTAAAAAATATTTTGCAAGGGTAAGGGGGTAATATGAATTTTCTATCATAATTTAAATTTTCTAGATGTAACTAATATAATAATTAATGAATCTTATCATAAGAATTGAATGAAAAATAAAATTTTACAACTTCTAAATGACATAAAACATGTATCTAAGACCACAAGTGTAGGCAGAAAAAAAGCTAGAATTTTATTTTCTGTCATTCTTACAAATATTACTGTTGGTATTGACATTGTCGTTATTATCATTTTTTCAACAGTTATTACTAATCGGACACAAGATAATATGTTTAGTTTTATTGTTGATTTTGTATTAGAGAGAAAAATACTCCTTCCATTTCTTGTTCTTTTGAGATTTATTGTAATTTATTTTGAAAAAATGAATATACAGAGTCTCGTCTTGCAGGTACAAGAAAACCTAAAGATGTATCTAATTAGAGAAATCTATAAAAAGGGCAATTTCTCAATTGCAGATGTGACATTTTATTCTAATACTTTGTCTATGCACATATCCTTTTTTTACTCTGCGTTAACAAATTTATTGAATAATTTAGTACAACTAATTGTGTACAGCACTTTTTTATTCATTACAGACTTAGAAACTTTTGGAATACTCTGTTTAGGAGCACTCTTCATAGCCTATCCAACAAAGAAGTTGCTTGGATTAGGAAGATATTATATGCATAAAAGCTATGTTATCACACAAGAATTAGGAAAAAATATGCAAAGGATTGTTGATAATATCTTTTTAATTAAAATTTTAAAAACTTCCAACTCTGAGTTTCAGGAATATAATGAAAATATAAAAAAGGCTAACAGGGCTAACTATAACAATTACAAATATGGAGCAATCAACAGTTTAATTCCTAATTTTTTAACTTTATTTGTATTTTCTTTAATAATTGCTTTTTTTACGATAGGTAAAAGACTGACATTAGAATTTATTGCAGTTGTGTTAAGAATAGTCCAAACAATTGGGACTATAAATACATCACTAAATAACTTAATTAACTCACAGGTGCATATAGAAAGGTTTAGATTACTAGAGGAAGATATACCAAATGCTAACCCAGGCTATCTGAAAATAGACCATAACCATATAGATAATTCAGCAGATTTAGAGAATATTTCTTTTAAATACTTTGAAAGTAATTTGTTTATATTTGAAGATATAAATATTCAAATCCCAAAAAATAAACACACAATCATTACAGGTCCTAATGGTTCAGGAAAAAGCACCTTATTGGGTCTAATTGCCGGGATTCTTATTCCAGAGACAGGATCTATTAAACTTTCATCTGACAAGTTTGGGTATGTAGGGGTAACTCCACTTATAATTTCAGGATCTTTAAGAGAAAACCTAACTTACGGCAATAAAAACGAATTAGAAGATGCTGAAATCTACGATATGATTCATGAGTTTAAACTATTTAATGAAAATGAAAACATCAGCCTTGATCATCAAGTTACAAATAAGTCTCTCTCGTCTGGCCAGATGCAAAAAGTATCATTTATAAGGGCATTATTATCGGACTTAGAAATCCTTCTTCTTGATGAATCAACTTCTAATCTTGATGCTGATACAAGAGAGTTAATATTTGGAATTCTAAATAAAAAAGAGATTACAATCATAAATTCTACCCATAATAAAGATGATTTTAATTATGATAATCATTTAAAAATTGAAATTATTAAGGACAAAAGGGTTTTTAAGCAAGACTTTTAATAAGGACGTTGTAGTCATTCTTTTCATTATCTAAATAATTATCGAAAGAGTTATTATCGAGTATTTTTTTATGTGCTGTCTCTGAAATCAACTGGAGTGTTTTAAATTTTTCATCAATAATATTCATAAAATGATTACTAGTACCTACCTCGAAGTCAAAAATGAAGCCATCTTTTTTATTAGTTATTATTTCTTTAATACTGTCAATATTATTGCCTATAACAATACACCCTGCTCCCATAGCTTCTAATAAAACTTTAGGATTACCCTCGAATTTTGATGAAAGTATAAAAAACTTATATTTTTTGTAGGAACTTAGCAATTCAGAGTTTGTCATGGGGCTTATAAAGTTAACTGATAAACCTAATTTGTCCTTTAATTTAGAAAGTTCTTCCTTTTGAGTTCCATCGCCAATAATATCCAACTCTAGATTCAGATTTTCTATTACTTTAAACAATGCAGGAAAATTTTTTTGTTTTTCTAGTCTTCCAACGCACAACAATTTTTTTTCAAATCGATTTTCTAAATTAGAATATCTATCTATTGTTACCCAATTTGGCCTAACAGCTATTTCTTTATTTATTTTTGGAAATAGATTTATTAAATTATCTTTATCTTTTTGTGATGTAACACTGTATAAATCTGAATGTTTCAGGGCGAACCTAGTTAGATTTAAGTAAAATAGCTTTTGAAACCCCCCCTTTTTATTTTTTTGAGCAAACTCGTATAGATTAAATCCTGTTCGTATGTAAATAGGTTTCTTATATAGTAATTTTGCAATAAGTAATATCCACGATCCATTTAGTTGATTAGATTTTAATATATCACTTTCTACAAAAAACTTTTTTAGTAATAGAGGTACAAAGAAACTTTTTATAATATTAACTACTCTTAAGTTACTTTTATTTATGTAATCGTAGATTGGAATAATTTCTATATTTACTAGATTATTTCTATATTCAATATCTTTTTTATCTCCAAAAGTCAAAAAAGTATAAGTTACATCAGAATTTTTACTTATTTCTTTATAGAGTTTCGTTTCTCTATCAAGTAATCCAGAATTGTCCCAAATTTTTAGCGAAATTTCATAAGTAAACAAAACAAGGACCTTCATTAGGTTAATATTAACTTGAAGAGTTCAATTTACATACAACTAATTTGAAACATGAAAAAAATTTTACTTATACATAATACATATAGAAATCTTGGAGGCGAAGATATAGCTGTTGCTAGTGAAGTTGAGATTTTAAAAAAACACTACGATGTTAAAGAAATATATTTTTCAAATTTGGATACTAGTCACACAAAGCTTCTAATGTTGTTGCTTTTCAATAGAAACCGAAGATCAGAAGATGTGGTTAGAAAAGCAATTATTGAATATTCTCCAGACCTTATATATATTCATAATACTTGGTTTAATATTTCTTTAGGTATTTTTAAAATGATTCAAGGATTCAACATACCAGTATTCTTAAAAATTCATAATTTTAGATACTTTTGTACAAATACAATAAGCTTTAGAAAGCATTTAAAAAATGAAAAATATTGTCCTGCCTGTGGTTTGAAAAACAAAAAAAACAAAATTTTTAATTCATATTTCGAAAGTTCATTATTGAAATCATTATTAATGAACAGATATGGATTGAAGTATTTTAAAATTATAAAAAATACACATATGAAAATATTAGTTCTAACGGATTTTCATAAAAAATTTCTAAATAAACTCGGTGTTGCGGAAAATAAAGTTTTAGTACAACATAATTTTATTCCAAAAATTCAATCTGAACTGTTTAGTCAAAATAGTAAAGAACAAAAAAAATTCATTGTTTATGCTGGCAGGGTTTCAAAGGAAAAAGGTGTTGAGGATTTAATAAAAACCTTTTTAGATTGTGATTTTCAGGATGTAGATCTAAAAATAATTGGTGAAGGACCTATTCAAGAACAACTTAATAAAAAATTCAAAGATGACAGTATTCACTTTGAAGGAGTTATGCAAAATAAAGATGTAAAAAATATAATTTCAAAATCTATAGGGGTTGTGACTGCTACAAAGCTGTATGAAGGGCAACCCACATTATTGTGTGAAGCATCTTCACTTGGCAAAATATCAATTTTTCCCGATTCAGGCGGAATAAAAGAATTCTTTCCACCTGAATATGAGTATTGTTTTACATCAGAAGACTATAAGGATTTAAAAAAGAAACTCTTAAGTTTGGTTGAAAATAGCAACAACTTAGAAATTGGGAGACAGAATAAAGAGTTTATAGAAAAATTATTAAATGAAAATAATTTAATAAATAATTTTGAAATGATTTTTAATGGTCGATAGTTCTTTAGTATCTGTAATTTTATCTGTTTACAATAGTGAAACAACAATTGGTAAAGCTATAGACAGTATTTTAAACCAGACCTACAAAGAATTAGAGCTAATTATTCTTGATGACTGCTCTACTGACAGTACTTATGAAATATTATCAGAGTATCAGAAAAAATATAGCAATGTAAGAATTTTTAGAAATCAGATAAACATTGGTCTGACGAAGTCATTAAATAAAATAATTCCCCAATCTAGAGGAGATGTACTATTTAGGCAAGATGCTGACGACATAAGCTGTGAAAATAGAATACAAGAACAATTAGATTTAATTAATCTTAAGAACTTAGACTTCTGTACTACCAGGGCGAAAGTTATGGGTTCATCGAAGAAAATTCCTGGAATTTCACATTACTTATATAAAAAATTATTAATAAAATATAAAAATCCATTTATACATGGAACTCTAGCAATTAAAAAAAACATTATTGAAAAGGTTGGATTATACGATGAAGACTTTTACTATTCACAAGACTATAAGCTTTTTAAAGACTTGTTGTTAAGCGGATGTAAATACAAAGTTATAAATAAAGAGCTCTACGAGCTAAATATGGTGAATAATATATCCAAAAATAAAATGTCTGAACAGAGTTATTATGCTTACTGTGTAAAAAATAACAAGATACCGAAAAGGATAATATGAATTTGTACATTAACAGTGCCAAAGAGAACTGGGTTGTAGATCGTTTTATTAGAGAATTTAAAGAGTTTGATAAAATAAGAACCACCAGACTACTTTTTAATGCAGATTTAATTTGGATAATTGCTCCGTGGACTTGGCGAAAAATTCCTATTAAGTATCTAAAAAGAAATAAAGTAGTTTGCACAATACACCATATTGATGAAGATAAATTTGACGAGATCGCAAAAAAAGAATTTTTAGAAAGAGATTCGATAGTCAATCAATACCATGTAATTTCAGAGAGTACCTATAAACAGGTTTCAAATCTAACAATTAAGCCAATTAAGATTATACCTTTTTGGGTAAATCAAAATATTTGGTTCGAAATTAAAAATAGAGATCAAATTTTGGATAAATACAAATTGGACAATAAAAAGTTTTATATAGGCTCATTCCAGAGAGATACAGAAGGTAGTGACCTAATTTCTCCAAAACTATCAAAAGGGCCAGATAGATTTATTGAAATTCTAAAAAGGAAAAAAGAAGAGCATAATCTATGTGTCATTATTACGGGTAAAAGAAGGAATTATCTAATTAAAAAACTTAATGAAGAAAAAATAGAATATAAATATTTTGAAATGGTTTCATTTTCGGAGTTAAACGAACTTTATAACATATTAGATCTATACATTGTCTCTTCAAGATATGAAGGTGGGCCCCAGGCTATACTTGAGTGTGCTATTACTAGAACTCCAATAATCTCTACAGATGTTGGTATTGCATCAGAAATATTAAGTACATCATCAATCTATCAAATGAATAATTTTCATGAAGCTAAGCCTGATATTGAATATGCATATAAAAATGTTATAAAATATCAGATTCCTGAGGGTATGAAGCACTACAGGAAATTATTTTTAGAATCTTATGAAAATTAGTATAGGTACAAATATTAAAGAAGGGCCATGGGGTGGCGGTAATTTATTTGCGATAAACTTAAAAAAATATCTCGAGTCAAATGGACACACAGTCATTCATGATTTGCTTGATAGTGATATTGATTTAATTTTAATAACTGAGCCAAGAAAAACTTCTGAATCTTCAGCTTTCACTCATTTCGATGTATTGAATTATATTAAATATGTAAACAATGAGACATTAGTCTTTCACAGAATAAACGAATGTGATGAGAGAAAAAATACGGATTTTACAAATAAATACATAATAAATGCAAACCTGGTTTCAGATTACACAGTATTTGTAAGTACATGGTTAAAAAATATTTACGAGACACAAGGTATTAATAAAAAAAATAATTATGTAATTTTGGCAGGTTCAGACAAAAGTATTTTTAATAGAGATAGTTTCATACCTTGGAATAGATCTGAAAAATTAAAGATAGTTACACATCACTGGGGAGCAAATTGGAATAAAGGATTTTCTATTTATACAAAACTAGATCAACTTCTTGAAGATAGTTATTGGAACTCCAAAATAGAATTTACATACATAGGCAACATCCCAGATAATTTTAAATTTAAAAATTCAAATCATGTTTTGCCTCTATCAGGTAAGAAGTTAGCAGAAAGTATTAAAAAAAATCATTTATATCTTACAGCTTCACTTAACGAACCATCAGGAAATCATCATATAGAAGCTGCTCAGTGCGGATTGCCCGTATTGTATATTGATAGCGGTGGGATACCTGAATACTGT
>CERI01032131.1_pt1 | contig 18012 bp, 21 predicted proteins | sample 350261 | NCBI WGS metagenome assembly CERI01 (sample SAMEA2620979, study PRJEB7988) | marine metagenome | isolation source: saline water (ENVO:00002010), including
CTGTTGATCTCGATGTTTTTGGATTTGTAGATGTTTTCATCTTTTTCACTGCTCTCGACCACTTATTTGATTTTCCTCCTACATGATCTTCAAAATAATCCATACTTATTTATCTCAAATATTTGATTTTTTGATTTTTTGTTTTTGCTTATAATTTTCAACATAAAAAGATATTATTTATTAATAATAATGACAAGCGTACTGACAACAGAAAGACGTATTGAACCTCTGGCTATACATACAGATGAATATGAACTTCCAACCGAAGAAATTAATGATGTTAATATAGAAAAAGAGGACGATTGGTGTAATAATAATGGTGTTGATGAAATGAATAGCTTACAACCACATGAACAACAAAAATTAATACGACATTTAAAAGATATTTCAATTACTTTAGACGATTACTTACAACAAAACTTATCACGTACCGAAGCTCTTAATACCGTGTCACGAAAATATTCATATTATAAATGCACAATTAAAGAAGACTTAATGAATAGTAAAAGCAATTCGGACACATTTATATTATTATATAAATATGCATTATCTGCATTAGCGACAGTATTTACAATGTATGCTGTTTATCAAATATATAGAGTTCTTATGAAGAAATCATATACTGTAGGTGTGATCACATCTCTTATATATATATGCATTTTCAATCCAGTGTTTTCCGCATTTACAGTTACAACTAGATATATGATGTATTTGAATGATTCAGCATCAAATAAATTATACTCATCAAACAAAAGTTACGATATTTCAAACATTGAACAATCTTTAGAAAGTATTATTAAAAATAAACTACAATCTACAAAAGATATAAATAAGTTCTGCTCTCAATTTAATGATGATAATAATACAAATCTTGAAAAAAATGCTACATCTGCTGCTGAAAGTAAAAAACCAAAAACGTCAGAAATTCCATTAATAACGAATATGAATATAACAGAAAAGTTGAATACATTTTTTAGTAATCAATTTGAGTTCATAAGCAAAAATAATAATCAAAACATAAGCATCACAGAAAATAAGTCATTAGATGAATGTTATGATTTTTTCGTGGGCAAAAATACAAAAAACACATTAATGGAACATGTTAATGTTACAGATGAAGATGATACATTGGTTTTTGAAAGTGCGCCTAAGATCAGAAATAACGCGTCCAAAATTCTATCCTATATCGAAGGCCATAGCTTCAGAAAAAAATATGCTTCCATGAATGATGAAAACTTTTATGAATCGTTTTTTGTGATTAGATTAAATGAAACAATTAAGGATTTTAAAACGAAACGAACAGAATCGTTTGTAATTATTGCGGATATATTATCCAAATTATACAAATTAGGATTACCCGAATATTATTATCTAAGAAAATTTATTTTCGGAGATACTGATACATCCATCGGAGGAAACGAACAATATCCAATTATCTTTAAATCCGAATCTAAATTACAAACCGAACACCAAAATGACATCAAACTAATATCTGATAGAATTGTAGATTATATAACAACAAAAACAGAAGAAAATAATGGCGTGTTTGAATTCGACATCGAGGAATATTACCTTAAACAAAATCCACAATATAAAGAATCCGAATCAATCGTGTTGGATAAAGTCATGTATATGCTGAACTCTCTTTCTAACACAAGATTACCGTCAGATTTCAGAACCAAGTATCTTGTTTCTTTCGATTTAATAAATGAAGTATTAATGTTTTACTGTGAGCCAATATCAACAAATAGCGCACGGATTGTTGATTATTTTATGATTAAAATAAACTCAGATCGTCACATTCATCCAGAAAATAAATTTGTTTTCATTCACAACATGAAAAAAATAATTACATCAGCGTATGCTGAAGCGAAAACCGGTCCGAAGAAATCAGCATTGTTTTTCAAGGAATCTGCACAACTCGTTCCAAATCATAAATATATCTCTTTTGAAGATTTTAATATTAAATTATTACTTTTAAACAAATCACATATAAATACTTTCCTGAATAATGTTACGGAAGCAAAAGATAATTTGAAATTTTATATGAATAATATCATTAATATCGACAAAACTGATGAAAATACATCCGAAAAGGACGTCATATATGACCACTACATTTATATTTTCACGGTAATATCTGCACTTGTATTGATAAATACGATATTCACAACTTACTGTAATGGTCACTCGATGGAATCTTTTTTCGTAAATAAAGAATGGAATATGAATGACTTATGTAAAGATGACACTAATTCATCCTTAATGATATCTAGTATTTACTTCAGTATATGGATTGTTATGGTTGTATTACTTAATACATATTCAATAAACAGAAAGACTTATGAACAATACAATTCCGTAACTAAGCGCAAAAATACAGAAGATTTGAAACGACAATTGAACATTTTTTCCATAGTGTTAAAAACGTATAACACGGCACTTAACAAAGCAGTAGATATCGAAACAAGCACTCTGCCTAACGTTGGTATTCTTCATGCAAAGAAACGTTTGTATTCAGAATATATCAAATTAATGGACATTTATGAAAAATGTAATCACATAAAAACAAAACTACATACTCAACCATTTCCAACTGGAAACGTACTCACATCATTGTTTCTGTTATTTGTTATGTGTGGTATTATATATGTAACTGTGCGAAATCGTCCAAGTACTTCGTTTAATTACAAAAATCAAACAGGTGGTTCTACAAATCAACAAACATCTTTAAATACGAATCGGTTAGTAAAATCAAAAGATCAAATAACTTTTGATAACATTTCATTAGCTTTCTCGATATTAATATTTAGTTTGTATTTTAGTTTTCAGGTATTTAACACTACTTTTACAACACAAAGTCATTTAAATTCAGGCAAACTTTATCTAAATAGTAAATGTTTATAAATCATTATTATGCAACTCATTGAACTTCGCAATATATGTGATGCATCAATCAATATAAAAAAACCGTTGTATTTTGATGATACATACAAAGTTTTTAATTTAACCTACGATGATAAATTCTTTTTATTAAAAGTACCTAATATTCAACTCGCTGAAACTAACAGTAAATTTTATTCATATGTGTCGAATAACTTTTCAAGGATGCATAAGTTATTTGACAAAATATTACAGAGGTTATCGTCTCATTCATTATATAAAGATGATTTTGTAGATAAACATAACACAAATAGCACAAAAAATACACGAATCAAAACTTCAACGTCCAGAAATAAGGATATAGTAGTTTTTGATCTAAATGGTTTCGAAATCGATATTTCGCGTTTATTTTTTGGTGACAAACTAAGCATTATTTTCAATGTTAAACATGTCTGGATAAACAAAACAAGTTATGGCGTATATTTCATCATTTCACAAATATTAAGAAACGAACCAATCGGCATCAAACAAAACCTTTTTTTTGATCACGCATCTCATAAACAAAATAAATATATTTACAACGACATTACTGTTAATAACCTGCTTAATCAAAAACAACCTACATCATTGACTTGTGTTCTACCAGCTTTACCTCCTCCACCACCACCTCCTCCTCTCCAATCAAATTCTAAGAGATGTCCGCAACGAATCACAATGCGTCCAACTCAAAAAGAACTATTGGAAGGAATCGGAAATTTGCGCAAAATAAATAAAAAATGATGCGATATGACCCTTTACACCTTTGGACATTAAAAACGCCTATCTCCCAGTCCATACTTTTATAAATGGCAAATCATATTTTTCTTTATCAATATATTTTATACCCCAAGGACAGTATTTACTAATATTTACAGTCAAATCTACTTTTTTATTTATAAAAACTGAATCATGGATAATTAAAGCACTATCAAATTCCTTATTATGTAAATAATAAAAATAAGGTAATAGTTCGCCTCTTCCTGGATATTCACTCTTTATAATTCTAGTTTTATACAACACTTCATTTGTAATATATTTGTAATTACTATTATCATCTATAATAAGTATTTTATTTTCAGGATAATAATGTCGGATACTCTTATAACAGTGTATCCAATCCTTATTTGTAGATTCATTATTTATACGTCTTGACAATAATAATCCCTAAATCAGTCATATATATATAAAATACGTTTTAGCCACAAGGCGTTTTAAATGTTGTGTAACAAAGGTGTAAAAAACTAAACAATTTTTCAAAAAATATATAATAACTTTTTCGCGTTTAAAATAAAAGAATATGAAGCTCAATCAACTTTTTTACGAAATTCCACCAATGGAAGTGATTTATAAGTTGTTAAACTCGTTTGGGCTTACAAATATAAATGATTCGAAAGAATTCAATAAAGGAGACTTAGTTACCAATCACACTGCCGAAAAAATTAAAGAACTTATTCCTGACCTAGCATTATACTATCTACCGTGTAAAGCAAATATATATCTTACGAACATAACTATCAAACGAACTATTACTATTTTATCCCAACATTTGAGATTGTATGATTATAAACTAAATAGAGATGAACGAATAGTTGATGGGAAAAAAGATATTTTTTATCGTATTATTAAAGAAAAAGATACAAAATTGCAAATACAAAATGAAAGAGAAACACTTTTATTTTAGATTTTAGATTTTAGATTTTAGATTTTTTACATGATAAAATGTACTTGTTTATAGAATTATATTCAAGACTTGGTAAAATAGGAAAGCAGGTGTGTAACTTCGATTTTTGATATGTCATTATTTCGAATTTAGAAGGATAAAGGTGACAAATACCTGAATTTATGTCGAATAAATCAGTATAGTCTTTCGAAATGATGTTTAATGATTGTGGTGGCAATACTAATAATAGTTGCTCATCTTCATTAATGTTTATATCATTAAATATTGATTCAATGTTCAAATTTAACTTTTTCACACTCTCTTCACTTGTCATACTCGTTACGTAATTCCATAGATCCAATATCGTTGGGGAATAATTATAAACATAGAACCACTTTTTCATATGTTTCTTATTAAAATAATATCCTACATTCCAAATAATTCCATCCAAATAGTTTTCCGAAGCTTTCATAACAGTATTTGTTACGATGTTTGAATCAAATAAATGTTTATAATATGTTGAGCGCCAGTTATTTTCATCGAACATATCTTTCAAATCCGCATTTTTATGAACATCACCATAATTTTCGATTTCAAGATGTTTTACCTTGAAGTGACCTCTATGATTATAATATTTATCATGTTCTTTTTTGAATTCTACATCTTCAGATTTTTGCAAGATTTCAAGCAGTTTTTCCAGAAATAATAAATTTAGCTCATAATTATCATCAACGTTCAATTCTACCAGACTCATATCTATATTTTCATTGACCTTTATATAGGCATTTGCTAAAAGTTCGATGCCATTATTATGAATATTAATATATGATAAATGTGGTATAAAATCGTTTCCTAATAGAAAACACATACATACGTACGAATGAATATCAATTTTATTGTTATAATAGTTTAATATGCTATTACGAAAAGAATTGATGTCTAACACGAGAAATGATTGTTCTTTCCTATTTTGATTGCGATTATATTTAAGATTGAAATGAATATTTTCACGTAATAAATGTATATTCTTATTTTTTGAAATTAAAGATAGCATTATTAAATCTGCATCAAGACCATAAACAATGTCATTGAATTCAGCCTTTTTTTCATTTATATAATCATAAATTTTGTGCTCACCTTCACCTTTTTCGGACGAATCTGATATTATGGTTTCACACTTCAATTGTTCATTACTAAATACTTGTTTCAAATATATATTTAATTTATTCATGAATGGCGTACCAGGTGAAATTGCATTTGTGTCCCAAACATATTTATCATCTGGTACCTCTTTATTAATGAATACAGACAAATAACGGCGGTTTCTTTGCTGTTTTATTTTTGATAAGGGTGCAACACCATCAATACATATATATACCAGTTTATTGGGTTTCACCATATTTATAATTTCAAGTGTATATTTTGATATGTTTTTTAATAATTGCATTTCAAAATCGTATTGACTTGTTTCTTTATCAATACAACTTCGCAGTTTTGCACAAGATGTGTGAATGATACCATTGAAATCAAAAAACAACCTATCACAACGTGGTATTTTTGTTTTTATGATATTTGGATGTTCATTTGTAATTTTTTTAAAATATGAAGGAATTCCCATTATCTAAATTTATACGCAATAGATATTTAAATCAAATTTTTAAAAACAATTATATGTTTTTACTAAGTGTTTCTTAGTTTATAAACACACAACCGTTTCGAATCATCAAATCTTCGAACTCTCTCTTTTTCTTTATATTTCCTTCGTAATAAGTAAATATACTTAAAAAATATTGAATAATCTCATAATCTTTATAAACAATTAATATATTTCTCAAATTCTTATATTCTTCAATTGAAATTTTAACCATATCTTCAACATTATTGTCATCTATGATAAATACACGAAAGTCTGTCCAATCTTTTTCACTACGTGTATATTTTGTGATTGGTATTAATATAAAATTTGAAAATAATTCAATCATATTTATAGATTTAACACATATTTGAATTTACACAACATGGACAAACTTGAAAATCTTGATGATGATGAGTTGTGGGACCTATTGAGTACGTTCGCTAAAGATGATCATGATTCTGAACCAAATGATTCTATAAAGTGTTCGAATGTGTTATGTTCAAGTAAAGAATTTACAATTGATGAAACAAATAGCATTTGTGTTAAATGCGGAACGATTCAATCTAAATCTATTGATTTAGGTGCAGAATGGAGGTATTATGGTGCGAATGACAATAAATCTTCAAATCCCACTAGATGTGGAATGCCAACAAACGATTTTTTACCAAAATCTTCACTTGGGTCTATTATAGGTAATGAAAATATTAGTAAAAATTATTATCAACTTTCACGAATAAGGAAGTATCATATGTGGAACTCAATGCCATATAAAGAACGAAGTTTATATGCCGTTATAAGTGCATTAGATATCAAGGCATCCAATGGTGGTATTTCACAGAGCATCATCGACGATGCAAAAAGTTTATACAAAGTTATTTCTGAAACAAAAATAACTCGCGGTGCTAACAGAAATGGACTCATCGCATCAAGCATCTATATGTCCTGTAAAAACAATAATGTTCCCAGAAGTGCAAAAGAAATCGCAACCATTTTTAATATAGATATCACTACAATGACACGTGGATGTAAAAAGTTTCATGAAATCATGAAGAATAAAAGCTTCTCTTGTACATATCCTTCAGACTTCATTCTTCGTTTTTGCTCCAAATTAAATAAACCTGACATTGTAGATACTTGTATTTATATTGTCAATAAAGCAGATGAATATTCTATTGTTTCTGAAAACGCACCACCATCCATTGCAGCTGGAAGCATTTATTTATGTTGCACCGTTTATAAACATGATATCACTAAAAAAGATATTTCAAAAGCATGTGAAATATCTGAAGTAACAATCAATAAATGCTTCAAAAAATTGGAACAATATAAGTCCGTACTACTTCCACCAACTCCATCTACCACGAATTAAAAATCTTGCACATCATCAAAACTGAATTTCAATTTTGATTTATCAATCGTGGCTTTACTATATTCCGCAACTCTCACTTCAAAGAAATTACTTTTATTCGTTATAGAGATTCTCTCCATAAAATCAAGGGGACAATGATTCGTTTCATACAACTTATTATATCCCAATTGTACTAATAATCTATCAGCAACATACTTTATATAATTTGACATTAAGTCTGAATTAATACCCAATAAACCACATTGTAAAGTTGATATTACAAACTCTATTTCAATATCAACTGCTTCACTAAATATCGTATGCACTTCCGATTCAGACAGTTTGTTGTTGAGTGTAGAGTATAATAAGATTGCAAATTCGGTGTGCAATGATTCATCTCGGCTTATCAATTCATTACTGAATGTTAAGGCATGTAATATTCCTTTTTCTTTAATGTAATATATTGATGCAAATGCACCAGAAAAGAACACACCTTCAACTATCGCAAACGCTATTAAACGTTTCGCAAATGATTCCTCACATTCTATCCATTTCATCGCCCATTCTGCTTTTCGTTTTATATTTGGATTCAACTCAATCGCATTGAATAATGTCTGTTTTTTTAAGTCATCTTTAATATATGTATCTATCAATAATGAATAACATTCTGAGTGAATACTTTCCATGGCCATCTGAAACGTATAAAATGCACGTGCTTCCGGAATCTTAACATCATCATAAAATCTCGTAACTATATTTTCATTTACAATTCCATCACTTCCAGCGAAAAATGCCAACGTGTTCTCTAGAAAATACTGCTCATTTTGTGTTAACTTATTCCAATCTTCAATATCTGTGAATGCAATCTCTTCCACAGTCCAAAATGAACTGACCGCCTTTTTGTACATCTGCCATATATTATTATACTTTATTGGAAAGATTACATGACGGTTATTCGTTTCATCTAAAATTGGCTCCTCTTTGTCATTTTCCATTTTACCTTTCATAATATTTTATATTAAAATATTTTTTCGATTTTCTATATTTATCAAATATTTGATTTGAACTTACTTTATTTTACTTTGATTCAATCGGTTTATATTTTTTCAATTTTTCTTTTTACACATCTTTCTTTACACAACTTATCATTCAATTCGCAGGCTAATTTATCTAATAAACCATTCATCTTTTTACACTTATGAACTTCTTGTTGAATACAAGATACACAATAATTATCTTCACAATATTTGCACTTAATTGCGAGAGTCATCTTCATCTGGCAACTAATACATTTTTGTTTTTTCATTATGATTGTACTCATTTCTATTTCTATTTCTATATTACATTTGGTATAGGTATATTTTATATCTCAATTTTTAAATAAAGATATACTATTACTTTAAAATTATGGGTGTATCCGCATCGAAAAATAAAATAGACATGTCACAAAATACAAATGATTATTTTATTAAAGAGTTTCTTCAATTGAATCAAATAGTCAATGATGTCTTGTCCCCTTCTAAAACATTCAAAAACAATAAATTCTTTAACTCCCTGTTAAAAAAAAGATGTGACAGATTCGTTCTATCATCTGAAGATAAACTCTCAAAATATTCAAAGATTCATTTAAATGAACTTAACACATCAATTAGTTTAATTCCAGTCAAAGAATCCATTAAAGACAAAAAACTTTTATGCAATAAAATTAGCTCATATTATTCAAGACTACTACAAATACTTCTATTAATTAAATATGTATATGACATTGAAAACTATGGAGCATACAACATCGCAGGAATTATTGATAAAAATATCAAACAAACAAAAAACAATGTCACACTAAAATACTGCAAATCTTCTCAACCTACACACGATTCTCTTGATATTCATCAATTATCAGGATTTGAATTTTTCGTTGAAAACTTCTTAACATCTAAAGAACAACAATCATTTATGAAAATATATCAAGACATATTTAATCTAAAAAATGTAAATAATATTGATGAAATGTTATGCATTCGGCGAATATTTGAAAATGATGTAGAAAACGTTATTTTTACTCAAAACATGCAATGCGAACAAAATGTGCATAATAATACATTTAAACACATATTCAACGACGAAAATTTTAGTCAAACTTCCATGTTGAAAATACATCCGAAAAATCCAATACTTTCATTGAGATATTGTTCGGATATCGCAGAAATTCATTGTAAAACAAATCAAACACGTACGCATCTGAAGAATCTTCAATCGAATTACAAAAAAAGTCTTCAAAAAATATTAGATATTTTAAACGATATTGTTTTCTTTCATAAACAATCATTATCGTTTAAAATAAAGCAGATTTCCGATGAAAAACTACTTTTTATCGAAAAACGCTTGAAACAGAACATAATTCAATTCTATATTCGTAGTATCGTTGATTACAAAACTGTTCTTCAATCATGCAAAAAATGAAGCTCCTCCCATTTTAATGAATATTTATTTACATTATATATATTAACTTACAATCCAACAGATGCACTGCCAATTAGCACTCGAAAAGTGTCACGACTCAATGGACAATGTTTCAGATACCGCCATCTTTTTATTCAATTTGTTTTTAATATCTTTCGTAACTAATCTATTATGTGCTCGTTACTGTGTTCTTCGTAGTTACCCAAAAAAACTTAATTGCGCAATCCAAACCGAACCAGACATCATACAAATCTTAATAAATCCCGATGACAGCATTCAAGTTTTATCATTATCATCAGATTTAGACCATGATGACATCACACATACCTAAAATTGTTTTGATCTAGCAAACACAAACGAACAAAATTTAAGTACCTTTTCTATTTTTATTTTTATACAATTACATAAAAATATATTTATGTATAAAAATTTAAATAAACTAAGATTAATTAGAAATATATCTCACAAACTTTTCCAAAAGTTACTTTGTGATGGATTTTATGGTGAAAAAACAAAAATGAGTATGGCGTACCGTTCCATTTGTATGTTTGCTATATTGAGTATGCATTTTCGAAAAGAATCACATTTTTACAAAAATAAATAATATCTGTTGATTACATACTTTATCTACATCTTACTTTAATATTTGTTTTTACATCAGGATATGGGTCGTATGCCCATTGCAAAAGAGCTTGTCGTTGTTTGCTACGATAGGTTGGGTCACCTACACGATTCAATCGAATCGCATTTTTTTCGACCTGTGCAACGTGTCTTTTAAACGCTTTCCATCTTTTTATTTGCTTTGCATCAACTGCGTCGTTCCTTCTACCAATATAATACCTACACCACCATTGAAACCAACCTCTCACATCCGGTTCAATTATCCAATTCTTTGTTTTCCAAGTTTGTAATGATTGACGACTTTTCACTTTGAAACAATTTAGACTATCATCTGCTTCTATAGACAATTTTGTATCTTCGTACCATTCTTTTGGAAATTCGTTTTTACAATCGTTTAAGTATTTTCCAGAAAACACACCACATTTTAACATATGTAACGGAGTTAAAGCTTCGGACATCTCTCCTAAATGTTTGCCATAATTTTGCGAAAGCTCGTAAGTATAATTACGTTGCATTTTGTCATTCACAACAATTTTTAATCCCTTTTTATAACTCTTCATCGGTTTCTGCATCTCTAATTAAATTATTGTTTTATAATTTTTATTACGTCACATATCTATACATTGCGGATTATTATATCCGTAATAATTTCGTTTCATACTTCTCCAATGATTATAACGAGTACATCCACGCTTTTCTAAAAATTTAATCTTATTGTCACAATTGCTTTCATTTTTTTTGAAGTTGATAACAATTAAATAATAGTCAATTCCATGTTTTGTAAATATTCCTCGTAGTTCTGATAACTTAGTCATCAAACGATGAATCAAAGGTTTATACTCAGGTTCTTTCGGTGCAATCGGTTTCTCTTTCAAAATTTCAGTTGAACGAATATCTTTGAATATTATCAACCAATATATTAGATGTTGTGGGTCATTACGATATATTTTTATAACTTCGCTTGTAAATGATATGTTTTCTACATACAAGTCATTTACAAAATAATCATACACTTTTCGTTCCATTAAAAACGCTATGAACTCTTTTCTCATATTCAGAACGTTCAAAAATGACTCCAATTTACTTTTATACAAATATAGTCGTTTTACCCATATCTTTCTCTTTGTATGATACAACTCATACGATTTGTAATATTTGGTGTATTCAATTTCTGCTTGTTTAAGTTTATCAATTGTGATTAAATCGTTCAACATATCTTCATCAACAGAACATTTCTTGATTTGTAATGTCACATCATCTACACAACACCTTCCATCCACTTGTGTGTTCAAAAGCATTTTTACATATCTATTAAAGTAACTTTCATACTCCAGCAAATTACCTTCAAATGGTATCCCTGTCACTTCCTGATGATCATTTATTCCGATGACTAAGGTTGAGTCATCAATTTTAATTGTATTGTGAAAAGAACAGAAATATCGCGGAATATAACTATCAAAATACTTATATATATTTGATATGATAGTATGGTTGAATTCTGCTTTTAAATCCCCTGTGCATATAATTTGATAAAGGTCATCGATGCTATAGTATTTGAATAAAAGAAGCTTGAAACAAAACTCTTTATACTCGCGATGTAACTCTTCATTTTCAGCTACATACGTTCCCAAAATCATTTTATATCATAATCAGATTGAATACATATTTTAAAACCTTTCTTCAAATTTTAACAAATTTGGACTTTGAGTTAAATTCTTAATTTATTTTCACAACAATTAGTATTTTAAGTTCAGTGATGATGATGATTTTATATTTAGAATAATATTATGTTGAATTAAAAAAATTGAATTAAATAATATGAAACATAAGAATAATAAATTCATTAAAATTGAAATGGATTTTACCAAATTATCAAAAAAAGAACTTTTAGTGAAATGTGAAGCAAATTGTATCAAAAAATGTAAATCAAAAAATAAAGAAACATTAATTGAATTACTTGAAAGTAAATATGATGAGAAAAAACTTAATGAACTCAGTGAAAATGATGTAGAAAATGATTGTGAGAATATTGATAATGAAGTTGTAATACAACAAGGTTTAGAAATAAACAAAATACATAATGAAGATTGTGTCATTGGATTGAAAAAAATCAATAATGAAAGTGTTGATATTATAATTTGTGATCCACCATACAATATTGGTAAGGATTTTGGTAATGATAGTGATAAACGAAAAATGGATGAATATCTATTTTGGTGTGATGATTGGATTGCTGAATGTTTAAGAATACTTAAACCTCATGGAACTCTATATATATATGGATTCAGTGAAATTCTTGCTTTTCTAAGAACACGCATAACTTGTAATGTGAGATGGTTGGTATGGCATTATACTAATAAAGTAACTCCATCATTAAATTTTTGGCAAAGAACCCATGAAAGTATATTATGTTGTTACAAAGAAAAGCCCACATTCAATCGTGATGATGTTAGAGAACCTTACACAGAAACCTTTCTAGCAAATGCTGCAGGAAAGGTCAGAAAATCTACGATAGGCAGATTTAGCAATGGTGGTAAAGAAACAACTTATACTGCTCACGAAGGAGGAGCATTACCAAGAGATGTCATAAAAGTTCCTGCATTAGCTGGTGGTGCAGGAAAAAAAGAACGCGTGGAACATCCAACCCAAAAACCATTAAGTTTATGTGATACATTGATTAAAGCATCTTTAAATAAATCTTCAAAAACACTTTTGGTGGTTCCTTTTGTTGGTTCTGGTTCTGAGTGTCTTTCCGCTAAAAAGAATAATATTGATTTTATTGGTTTTGAAATAAATAGTGAGTATATTAATACAGCAAATGAAAGATTAAATGATAATTAATAAGTTGTTATTTTCATCTAAACGATTTTATAAAGATAAACCTTCAAATTACTCTGTTAATTCAATATCATCTAGTTTTTGTTTATTTTCTACAACACTTTTTAATAAATCGAATAACTCTTTTACTTTCGAATGATTCCATATTTGTTTATTTTCTACAACACTTTCTAATAAATCGAATAACTCATTTACTTTCGAATACTTCAATGTTTGTTTATTTTCTACAACAGCAGACGCTACAATGAACTTTTTTAATTCTTCTGTCATCTTGATATGTATCCATAATTGAGATGACATTGAAAAAGTAATTTTCATTCGACAACCATTTATTACGTTCGTATTCCATCCCATTTGCTTTTTTGTTCTTCCTATTGTTGGTTCCCAAGTATATGAAGCAGGGTCAAATATTCTATAGTTGCTGGGTATCATTAAACAATCATAACGTATATTTTTTTTATCAGTTTCATCTCTTACTATAATTGCATAATAGTCAAAATTCTTTCGTTTATTAATTTCTTCAATTATTTTTGTTTGGCTTCCACAACTTACTTCATTACAAACTGTATGTAATCTGTAAGAACTAATATCAAAATCTTTATTTCTATTATATTTTGAAGATTTATTACTGAAACTTCCTAATGAACAATCAATGTCCATACCAGATGAATGACTTCCGTTACTTTCAGATAATATATTTACTTTTAATGTTTTTAGTATCATCGCTAATATATTCTCCCATATTGCTTCTTTTACTGGAGGTTGATTAATTCTATGATATCCTTTAAGTTCTTTCTTGAAACATTCGTCAAACTTTTTTTTGAAAGAAGCATCAAATAATTTACAACTATCCTCAATGTTTTCTTCTTCAGTTGTTAATGACGCCGTCTTTATCGTCGTATCGAAAATCATCTTCTCCACGATTTCACGACAATCAGAAACAGTTTCAGCATCATTCATGTGTTCGAGAACATTTGACAAGGTTGAACATATTGCATCGTTGAGCCCGTTAATCACCATAGTACTGAAAACCTCCGAAGCCTTTGAAGCCATTGTTTGATTGTTTAATAAATTCATTCAACCATAAAAAATCAATTTTTTGCCATCCTGTTATATTAGCATTCTTTCAAATACAATTGCCAATAAAATGGACAAAAACGTCCAGTGTCTAAAGCTGTAAAACAGTACCACGACACATGTTCGTATTATTCAAAACAATATTATTCAATTATATCATAAATGCGAATGGATACTATTTCTAACACAGTTGTAGATGCAGAAACACTTACAGTCATCAAGGATGATATAAAAAGAATACATTCTAAGCTAGATAAAATAGAAGCTATTTTAGAGAATCACGTGAAACCGTCATGTGACGAGTTACATAATCATATTAATTTTATACATAAAACGTACGATTTAGTAAAATCTCCTTTGTTTTACATAACTAATAAAATTAAAGCCATTGCACCGAAAACGAACGCAATTGATTATCAATCCTATGAAGCAGTCCCCACAATTGAAAATTAATAGCCAATTAGAAATTTTTTTCCATGAAATTAATATATTCTGTCACAAAAATGAATTCTTTTATAAACCGTCGAATGCTTTTGTTATCACCAATTACATTTATCAAACCTTCAACCAAACAAACAAACTTAATACCAAAAACATTAACAGAAAATACTCGTTTAAATGATAACGTTTCTGAGACAGTTTTTGTATCCAACAATAAAAAATTTGTTCATGATATTTACTATAATGATTCTGATGGTTGTGTTGAGATGAAAGAAATAATCGCGTGGTATGACCCATTTACTGACAAACAAATGTCAAAACGCAATGTTACTCTTTACATAACAGAAACAACCGAAACTATGTGATTGATTGTTTAAACACGTCACTAATTATTTATCCAATAGTTATATTAACAGTTATTTATGTCTATTATTTAAACATAAATCTATCTATACTTTTATTATTCAATATGCGAACGTATATTGATTCGAGAGAATCTGGACTCATTACTCTGTGTCAAAGTAATGAGTTTGTTTTCACACAAAAAAATCTTGATATTGGAGACGTATTGATTGCAAATGATGATGATTCGGTTGTATGCATCATTGAACGAAAAACAACTAAAGATATGATAGCATCGATTAAAGATGGGCGATATAAAGAGCAACACAATCGACTTGTGAGTAACTTCGACAAAAAACATATTCTTTATATCATTGAAAATTACAATTCATTTTCAACTTTGATGGATAAAAAACTAGAAAGTGCGATAATTCACTCCATATTTCGAGATGATTTGAAATTCATGTTTAGCAAAAATATTGAAGACACTTTTTACATGATACAATCACTTATAGAACGTGTGCAACGTAACCCTTCATATTTTATGCCAAATCAGATATGTGAGACATCTGAAACGAATTGTTATTTTAATAAACAATCCATCAAAAAAACAATCAATAACACAGAAAATGTGAATTTGAATATGTTTTGTCAAATACCAGGAGTTTCAATGAAAACTGCATCAGGTTTGATTGAAAACTTTTCAACAATATACAATATGATATCAACATTAAAAGCTTTAGATTCCCAAAATAAACAACTTGAGATGTTACAGAATATTAAAATAAATTCTAAAAAACTGAATAAAAGGATTGCGCAGAATATTCTCGACTTCCTGCTGTGAATATCATCAAAAAAGTAATTGACTATAATTTCGCATGTTGTCTTACCTACGTGTGGGGGGCGCCCTATTTAGTTAAACTTATAAGTCAAAATATAATTTCTTTGTGTTATTGTATTTTCCAAAGTTTCATAATTTTATAACAATCAATAAAGTTCAAAATCTGGGTCGTGATACATTTGGATGACATTTTTGCGAATAGAATCTTTCTCCATAATGACTAATTTATGAAATAAATTTTCAGGTATTGTCCTCGATATTTTCAAATTAGAAAATTTTGAATACAGTTTTCTTGCTGTCAAGTGATTGTTCTGAACATTAAAATTGCGAACAAATTGACCAACCCAATGAAATCCATTATATGGTTCTTCGAATAACAAGTTCAATTCATTACAGAGATAATTATAAAAATAGGAAAAGGATGTCATTTTTTCTAATTGTAGTTCCATAACTCGTTCAAAGATCTCAAAATCTGGTTGTCGAAATGTTTTACTAGAGGATGTATAAAATTTACACATTATTAAATGTACGTGTTCATCTATATAATCCAATATACAAAAAATTGTTAATTTTTGCATGAGTTTCCAAAATGCTTGTATTTCAGTGAATATTGAAATGTTGTCAAGAATATCTTTCATATATAACCCATGAACCTTTTTTCCTATAACATCCTGTAAGTCTGTTGGTAATGACTTCAATCGGTTTTGTGAGATACTTAAAACCATACTTTACTCTCAATCTATGTTATTATATATCAAAGAAAAAACACTGTGCTATATTTACGAGTAATCTACATCACTCTGACAATCAGGGGCGTCTTCTTCATTATCTCCAAGTAGTTTGTGTGTTTCTTCTTTACGAATAGCAAGTAAAGCGCATTCTCGTTGAAACTTGATGATTGCTTCCATAATTTGAGTCGTTCTTGCGACGTCGAGCAATGCAGTCTCGGTCATTCTCGGTTGGCCGATTGCGTCAGTCCTCGCCCGAATAGCACGTGGCTTTTGTATTCCTCCGCGTGTTGCAAGCATTTTTATATTCTGTTCCTTTCTTTGATATATTTTGTTCATATTGATATTTATTCAATTTTTTTAAAAAAAAAGTTTGAAAACCTGTAAATTTTATCGATTCAGTAGTCAATTATAAAATTTGACAAAATTAATTATCAGCTCAAAATCACGCTACTTTTAACACATTTCAATGAATATATCAATTGTGTCCAGAAAACAAATGAATAATGACAAACTAGTACTGACGATGGTCAAAACGATTCTCGAAAAAAGACATTCACCATTAACCGTTTTTCAAATATCACGTATCCTTCAACAATATAATATAATTGTAGATATAGAAGATAGTTGGGCTACTGGTTCTCAAACACGTAAGTTGCAAGCTATCATGAATGATAATACTACCTCAGTTCATCATATGAAAACTGATAAAATGTTTATTCTTCTAGATGATAATACTATTACATTACCCTCTATTCATCAGATGTTAAAGACTGCTAATCAATTTTTGATTGCTGACTTGTATCTCCGAAAAAAAACTCCCATACATTAATTTATGTATCATTCTATAAATTCCATCCTATTCATTTACAATAATGTGTAACACGAAATTATATCAAGAATAAATGTATTTAAATATTTATTAATATAAAAAAATGTTTGAAAAATTCAATGTCCCAGTCGCGGAAAAGTTTACAGGTGGTTCTACTTTAAATACTACCCCAATTATGAACAGAAACGATTTTGTAATGGAAGGAATGAAAAGCGCATCTCCAACAAAATCCTCTCCTAAAAAGTTAGCTATGGTACCTTACGTAA
>CERI01117637.1_pt1 | contig 17960 bp, 22 predicted proteins | sample 350261 | NCBI WGS metagenome assembly CERI01 (sample SAMEA2620979, study PRJEB7988) | marine metagenome | isolation source: saline water (ENVO:00002010), including
CTGGTCTGAGTGGCCGACCATTCAATAGAAAGGTCATCTAACCTTTCCCATGGGATAGGGATGGAAATATCCGCGTACCATTTAGCAATTGTCAATGATAGATGTGGTTCCTTAAAAATGCGAATTGTGTCTAAATATTCGAACAGCAACGTCTTCATCTCACGATTGCCTTCCAGTCGAGTAATAGGTGATCCAGAACTTATGAAGTCAGCTATTGCTAGATAAGCGTTTATTGCATCTTGAGAACTCTCGTTACTGATCGACTTCTCAATAAATCCTCGTAAGGAACCTGCTGTATCGCGTACCGCCTCCACATGAGTACAACTACTGTCGATTTCAGTTACCTCGACTGTAACATTTCCATCGATCTCGGCAAGCCTTGCTTGGGCAATGTTATGTTGTTGTTTTAAGCTTTTGTGAATTGGTAGTTCAGCTAGGATACCCTCCATCACGGCATACTTCGTGTTGGCGTCTTTAACCAATTTGACCATAGGTTCAATAGTTGCTCGTAGACCAGCCATCACGGCATTGTCGACTTCAGCAGCCACTGAATCAACGGTAGCATCGATGTTGAGTGAATGCGCCATTGAGTTATTGCTAATAAACCCTTAATTCGATTTAGAAAATCAATTTTAAAAAGAACACATGGTAACGGTAAACGAGCTTAGGTCAGCCTGGGAATCAGCAGGGAAAGAAAAAGAGTTTGATAGACGATTAAGCCTAATGGCAGATGTCATAGTGCGACAAACGGACTACGATAGGACAGAAGCAACAGCTCATTTGTGTGCTAACGGTTTTTCGCTAGAGAAAACTCTGCTTTCTTATAATGGGCGAGACGTGACTAGGGCTGAGGCTAAATTACAAGAACAACCTACTTCACTTAACCAGGGGTTGTTTAAGGAGTTCAGACATTTTCTCGACAATGCATGTAGCAACCACAGACATAAGGTAGATACGTCGCAAAAACAGGTCACTGAAAAAAAAGAGACTACAGACCAAAAGCCTGATTAAGACGCTGTGTCTTTGACTTGGGTCTGTCTTTCCTGGACAGTCTGTACTGGGGTTGTTCGTGACTAGTCTGACAAAGCCCAATTGGATGCATATGTATCTCGGGCAATGCTCGAGTAAGGGGCTCACTGACTACAAGTACAACCTTATCGGCTGATGATAGTTTCCTATACTCCTCTATGGATAGGGTCCCGCTAAACCTAGAAAGTAGGAAATGGGGGTCAGGTGCAACTTTTATTGGTTTATAAGAGGATGTCGTATGTCCATAAAGGTTATTGAGTAGAAAGTACTGTTCGTGCATGGCGGATTTATCAAGGTTTTTCTGTGAAAACAGATAGGCTGCTGCACATTCTGGCGAGCAAAAACATCCATATCCTCTCAGCCCACGGTCAGCTCTTGACCTAGGAATATAGACTGGTCGTCCCTCGAACTGATATGTACACCAGAAACAAGCTGATTCCTTGTCGCTTATCCCATTGGTATTCATCTGCTCCGATTGCGCAATCAGCTTTTCGTCTATAGTACGAGTATCGTCTTGGCATAAGACCTCGCTGTTGTTTATTGCAGCGCTACTCGATGAAGATTGATCTTCATATGGCACAGGTGAATGACCGTTGGTACATACTTCAGATTCCAAATCGGACATGCGGCATTTTAAATGAAGCACCACGGGAGGTGCGTACCCGTTGAGCGTCTCATTCTGATGAGGAGCATCGATAATCTTACCACCCCTCGGTTTGCGTCCCCGTTTTTGTTTTTTAAATGGACCGTTAGACATATCTAGTAACGTTTGTTACTTGCAATTTAAGTTCTTTAATAGTACTATTCTCAAAACATCTTCTGCAAGCTGGCATATATTCACTAGTTCCTACAAGCACTTGTCCCCTTGCATCTACAACACGCATACTAAACACTGAGTTATTTTCCTTGCATACTGCGCAAACAGAGCTAAGTTTCTCTATAGAGTCCGCGAAAGGAACTAAGTCGAGCCAGTCACCGAATGGTTCTGCTCGGTAGTCAGCATCCAGACCCGAAATGAAGACTTTTTTAGAGTTAGGAGATGAGACCATTTCATGCGTCCATTTAACAATGTCAGGAAAGAACTGTCCCTCGTTAATAAGGAAGACAGATACGTCTGACGGAGTTGAAGGGTCGTGGAATGCGTACAATTCTCCAGCCATAACGCAGTTTTTCCTAGATCCATCATGAGCGACTAGCTCATTATCGGTAGAATACCTGAGATCGGATGCGTGGTTCACTATAACGCTTTTAACGCCAACCTTGTCGTATTGCTTGCTTAGACTTAGTATCTTGCTGGTCTTTCCTGAGAACATAGGCCCACAATACAGCCCTAGATACCCAGACATTGTAAGCCGGATGCAAACGAACAGGACACTCAATTTTAGGAATAATAGAAGCTATTGGTATCATTGTATGCAATTAAATAAATAGTAGTTAAGGTCTCTATGTCCGGTCCTTGGGTAGAGAAACATAGACCTCGAAGCGCGAGTACTTTAGTTCTAGACAGCAAGAATGCAGAATTCTTAAATAATGTGATCCGTCTACCGTCAATGCCGAACTTACTGCTCCATGGCTCGCCGGGAACAGGGAAGACTACAGCAGCAGAGTCGATTGTTGCGCGTAGACAAGAATCGGGGATAGACGTTAGCGTGTTGAGGTTGAACGCATCAGATGAAAGAGGACTAAGTGCAGTAAAAGAAACTATTTGGAGATTCGTCAATTCTACATCGATCTACACAGGTGCTGAAAAAATAGTCATCTTGGATGAAGTAGACTACATGACGTCGGCCGCACATGACGCTCTCCGGCAATTGATGGACACATGCAGACTTGAGGTATGCTTCATATTAATCTGTAATTACCTATTCAGAATAACAGGGTCTCTTAGATCTACTTTGATTCATCTACGGTTTTGCGCACCACCTAGAAAGTGCATAGTGAATCACCTCCTCCGCATTTGTGAGGAGGAAAAACGAGATATAACGATCTCAGGTATCGAACATGTAGTAGCAAGATACTACCCAGACATAAGAAGTATGATGAATGCATTGCAGTACCCAGTTGGTATTCCGTCAAACTCTAAACGTCTATCGTTGATGGAGCTGGTTTCGAGCGCAAAAGAGATCAGGTTAGGACTATTACGTGAAGAGGCCGCAAAACTAAGTTCATCTGTTGTTAGCGTAGCACAGCAAATAGTTGAGTGGAGTTTGTCAAATAGCAACTCATGGGACTGGAATCAATCTCTAGCCCTATATTGTGATTTCATCAAACTAGCGAATGTCTCTGAAGAGTTGGCCGAGTGTCATTTTTGTCTCTTATTTATACCAAGCCTTGCATTAAGAGAACATATCGACGATCCTTGAACGCGACCAAGAAGACGCCGAGTCCATTCGTCCTTGTTATTGGAGTCGTTCGGCGTCTTCCGTTCGCCTCTTAAGTTATGTACATAGTCTTTTCCCTTATCCAGCATTTCCAACGCGGAGTATTTCAGCTCGCCTTCCATCATGTTAATTATTTAGAAAATAAATTGAAGGATGAGCAAGTTAAAGGATTAAGATAAGAAAGAGAGCCATGATGGATACGGATTTGGCGTGGAAACAATTTTGTTTGGGTAAAGCAACATGTTCTGAGCCGACAACCAAGAATGCATCCAACGATCCGTGCCCTACTCCAAGTTCCTTATATATATCGACTCGTACAAAAATTGGATACTTGAGTACTCCTATTGATCTTTTGGATACATTTTGGCGCTTACCAATAGTACCGCATCACGAGCCAATAACTGGTATAATTAAAAAGCAAATGAAGATGACCTCTCACTCGGAAGAGGAACTAGAAGCCTTAACGCAAAAGTTGCCGGAAGACTGTCATGTAGCCCAACATGTCATTGAGCATTTAGCCGCAGTCGAGGGTAGAATAGCGTACAAAGATGTTAGAAAGATCAGTATTGGGGTTTGCAATAAGGATGTAAGTTCATACAGATGCAAGAAAAAAGGCGCTTTTTATAATTGCTTTTCGTTAATAGTACGTGTAAGTTACGAAGGTAGATTTTATGAGATGCATGTGAAAGTGTTCAACACAGGAAAGATGGAAGTGCCTGGTGTCCAGAACAACGAAGTGTTTCGACTAACAATTGAGCTTCTATGCAAGTGTCTGCGTGAGAATACTTCGCATCATAATGTACAATGGCAGAATGGGCGAACTCAGACCGTCCTTATTAACTCCAATTTCACGGCGGGTTTTTTGATAGATCGAGAGGTTTTATTTGACACATTGCGTTCGAAGTATGGAATTCAAGGAAGATACGACCCATGTTCGTATCCAGGAATACAATGTGATTTCTACTTCGATCCACAGGATGAAACGCCTACCGGCGCATTGTCTACCGATGATGTGGTAAAAACAAATCAGCAACGAATGTCTTTTATGGTTTTTAGAACGGGGAGTGTGCTTATTGTAGGTAAATGTACGGAAGAGTCGATAAGGCGAATATATGATTCGCTTGTTAGAATTCTTACCGCTGAGTACAGAACAGTTTCAACAGGGATAGCACCTAATGCCTTACGTCGCAAAGCAAAGTCTCAGAGGCTCAAGACAACAATAGTAACTGCTGTCAATCCGGTTGTAGCAGATCGAGGACTTCCGCGTGAGCAGCAGTCTCATTTGTTGCACTATGATAAATCTTGCTAACACCACTTTCCAAGTTCGAAATTTTTTCTACACTTCCGCCTCCATCAATCAATATCTTTCTGCCGTATTTAGAAACTATTTCATCAATGTCCGTGTCCCATCCCCTACACATGCAACTACTAATGTGCATTTGAGTGATTTTAAGAAAACCAAACAAAGCCTCAGCAAACTTCTCCTCAGAGCTATGGAGTTTTGTTTTAAGATGACTTTCCATTGCAAATAGTGTTTTTTTATAACTAAAAAGTATAGCATCAGTTGCTGTCAATCTTAGGAATGAGTTACTGTCTTGGTTTATCTGCATAATGAATTCTGCGTAATACATATAGGCTTTTTTTGCGTGATGGGCCGCTGCAGGAAGATTCTTTGTAGCCATCAGTACGTTCATGAACACGTTCAATGTACAACTTAGACCGTATTGTTTTATGTGGGCTAGCTCAGCTGTCTTTGTGTCTATGCCTAGATTCCAAGATATAGCTGTGTAGTCACATATAATATTGCTAACCGCAGCTATGATAACCTGCGCACGGAAGTCAATTGAGTCACTAAAAGTCTCTGGGCATGATAACGAATAAGCAGACATGTAGTGTACATTCGGATAATTGGTAGCGCATCGTGCGTTATTAATGCAATCTAAATATGCCTTATTTGTATATATGACTTCAATGCAGGAAAACTCAGTAGAGAAACTACCAGGAGACACAACTATGGCTCATGCCGCAAGACTTGCGTGCGAGCAAGATAAACCCATTATGCTAGATTACTGGTCATTGTCGTGTCAAGGCAAGGTACTAGTGGGAGTAAAAGATGACGGAGAAAAATTATTAGTTAAGAGTGAAGATGAATACACGTCTCCTATCGGACGGATGTATAAAGTGGAAGATGACTATTTAGTGGTGACTGAGAACTCTATATATATTACAGTAGCCGGCATCGAGACCCGTAAGATTTCTTAGACAAATCTTTAAGATATTCCTCTATAGCAGCAAATGAACCTTCAACTGAAGGACATTGACGATTCATTCCAATCAACGAAGACATACGCCTTCGCCAATGTACCATAGATTTAATACTCCGATCTGCCCATTTGAATGCCAGTCCGCCTGGTCCATGAACCATAGGTGATATGCCCCAACAGGCAGTGAGCTCGTCTAGTTTGTCTTGAAGTTTGGTCATGTTCATATTCGACGTGATAACTTCAAGTCTTATTAGTAATACGAGTACGAACACCACGAACGCTTCATCAGTTTCAGAAGTTGGATAGTGTCTCAACCCAATACATCTTTTTTTTTTTTCCAAGGAGAAGAGGGAGGCTTTTAACTGTGGCCGTAGCCGGGTCACTTTAGCGTGCCAGATTGTTGATGGTAAAGTACTTAGTTTTTTACCAAGATATTCGAAACTATCCTCACCAAATAACATTCTCCCCGACGCTATACATAGAGACAAGTCTAGCCTTTCCTCGATATAACTAAGTGCTTCACCAACGGTAACACCGCTTTCTGCCTGTAGCACCATTATCTTCTTAGAAATCGGATGGTAGAAACACAAGTTTGTCATCGTGCACGCTTTACACCGGCACCGGTGCTATATAAAAGTATAATCATTTTTTTACACAAGTACTAAGCTTCATATGGTACGGGCCTTCCTGAACTTTCTGGTTCTAGCGCCTGGTATTGCTTCGGAAAACTCAATTGCATTGCAAACGGCTGCCGATCTTATTGCAATCCCATTTGTTTTGCAAGTTTTCGACCTAGTATCGAAAAAACTGTTATTGAACATGACAAACGATTTTTGCACAATTTGCTTACCCATTATATTTTTTATTCTAAGCAATTCGCGTTCGCTTAACGCGCCTTTCCAACCCTTCTTACCATGAACACGCAAGTAATTGAAGCTACATGTAGCAGGAGGTACATATAGACCATTCGGCATTGAACCAACCCATTTAGACGACGGTTTTTTCACTATGTACGTGCCTACTATTGCCCATTTTAGCTTTCTAAACAATGAATATATATCATCTACTAACCAACTAGAGTCTCGAAATTCAACTGCGATCCGTACCCCATCGGGTACAATCGCGTGTAGTGCAATGAGCCTGCCAATATTAATGTCGTTGTTGGCGAAAGACGGAGGTAATTGAATAAGCACACACGCAAGTTTGGAACCCAACGGCTTCACTGATTCCCAAAAAGGTCCCCAGCCCTGCTCGGGATCCTTTAATCTTTTCGTGTGCGTCAAGTACTTAGAAGCTTTCATTATTACAGATACGTTGTCCGGTAGATTACGTAGAGCATTGATCAATACCTTAGATGGTAATCTGTAAAAACTTGAGTTAATTTCAATACAGTTAAGACATGGTAAGGATAGCCATTTTTTCTTAGATACCATATAGCCTGAAGTGCCGACTTGATATCTGTTACTGTTGCTACGAGGAGTGCAAGGCATGATATATATACCATATTTTTTCTAGCTAGCATAGGATTCCGTGTACATACGGGCTAGCTCATCGTGTCTGTTTCGGTCATCTTTATACATGTCCGCTATGTCCGGTACAAGAGGATCGCTAGGGTTAGGTTCATTTAGCAAGCTGCAAATCGAGAGCAATATTTTGGATATAGTTAATGCTGGGGACCAGTTCTCTTTTAGTACATCAAGACAAATCTCCCCACTCATGCTTATGTTGCAATGATAAATACGAGTCAGGAACTTGACACTAGGGGGCACAAAAGGGTAAGATGGTGGAAAGCGTATATTGAGCTCAAACAATCCCCCTTCGTAAGGCGTGCCTACAGGACCAACAATCCTTGCAGTCCATTCAGTAATATTATCCTCCTCTGGACCCGCTGAGCAATTTGCTGGTGCGTCTTTATGCATTTCTTCTAATTCCGACTTAAGCCTTGTGAGTAGAGTCATTTAGAATGATTATCAAAACATCTTTAATCCGATTATAATGTTTCCTTTAGAACAGTCAGTTGATGGGTAGATAATGTTTTAGGTAATGCCACCACAAATCTTATGTGCATGTCACCCTTGTACTCACCTCTTTTCATACCAAGATTCTTGACGACTTTTACATGCGTATTATCCACTATTGTACCAAATTTATTTCTTAGCTCAACTGTCTTACCAGAAGGATGATTTAACTGATATGTAAATCCGCAAAGGGCTTGTTTCAAAGTCATTCTTTGTACATAGTGAAGATCAAGCCCTCTTCGCACAAAATTCTCATGTTCGAGCGACCTGATTATTACTCTTAAATCGCCTTTACCTAAAGTTTCAACTATGTGGCCTTTACGTCTGTATGTTATCACTTCTCCGCTATCAGTTCCTTCCGGGACATGCACATACATTGTCTCTGACTCACTCATTATGCGTCCATCAGTTGTTTTAACTTCCCTCAAGACCTTAACTGGTTCCATCACGCCAGAATAACATTTCTCCAGAGTTAGGCTCAAGATGATTTCGAGAGGCCTAATAGTGCAACCCCAGCTATGGCCACCTTTGTTCTGGATTGGGACTTGTACGTGATTTTCCGATGTCAGTAATGTGTATGCAGCAGTAAGTTTTTGGAATTTAGCATTTGATTCTTTAGAATTCCCGTTTTTGTCGGGATGATGTAGGAGAGAGAGCTGTCTGTAGGCTTTCTTCACCTTAGCGGGCTCTACACCGTTCTCTAACCCGAGCGTGACATATGCCTCGCTAATTGCGTTGTTATGCATTTAAGTCTATACAACATTAACTTAATACCATATCTACGAGGTATGCCATCTGAATGCTTCCGTCTGAAGTCTCACGTCCAACAGAACTGTCATCTACCCATTTGACCATGGCGAACATTTCATCTATTGATAAATGGCGGAGGAAAAGCTCGAAAGGCTTGTTGCTTACAGGTGCTCCAGGAGTTGGCAAGTCGCTCATTGCGAACATAATTTGCCGGAGTTTTGGAGAACATGAAATATATCGTTTTGGCAATATATTATTGACAAAACCTTCTGATATTCGTAGCGAAATGAATCTTTTCTGTAGTCAATTGCGAACAACTGGCGTATCATGCTTTGTCATTGCCGATGACGTTTATCTGCTAAACAACGCTGACCAGATTGCCTTGAGCCAGGCGTTTGACAGTCATAAGCACAAAAACAGATTCATCGTCATATCTTGCGCAAGTAGTCAAATTATTCCAGAAGTGTTACAGCGTTTTGTACATGTGAATATATCTAGCCCTTCAACTAAATATCTACGTTTGCTTATACGCCGGGCTTGGACATCAGACATACGCTTGCGAACATCTTGCGTGAATTCCCTATTGAAGAATACCAACTCTTCAATTCCCCTAATCCTAACGTCTCTTGATAAATTACATATTCTTTCCTCCGAGCTGGCGACCTCCGACGTCCGAGAATCTTGCACTTCAGTTGATTTATCAGTATGTCGGAAATTCATGTTGGATTGTAGTAGTAAAAAAACTTTTAACCGGGGTTTAAAAGTTCTTAATTCGTTGCTAATTATGGGAATCAGTCCAGAAGACGTTTTGTTCTCCCTAGGCCAATGCCTCAGAATGTATAGTGATAAAGAGTTGGTAGGCGCGGAAGAGGCATATATATCGGCAGTCGATTATGCGGCTTCAACATGTTGTACTAAAACGGCCATATACTATTTCGCTATACAACTTTCCTATAGCTCTCGGGTTCATTTACTATAATTTCTGTTCGAATTATATGACATGCCAAGTTATTCGGAATGCAATTCCGAAACACATATTACTAGTGTTCCTTGATCTATATGCAACACACACAGCATATGGCCATCTATTCGACAGACAGTCATACAAACGTGCAGCAATGGCTGGTGGCGTAACTAGATTAAACAAGTACCTTATTCCATTTTATCACAAGTCAAAGAGCTTCTATTTAACCAGAAAAGAGTCGTTCGTTAATTTAAGTACTGTAATTAGGCAGCTATGTAGGCGTTTGAAAATAGGCTACTCATCCTCGATTAAATACGAGAGAAGTTCCTACTCCATAACGTACAGAATCCATAGTCGATGTTCATTGGCTCAAACCTAACAACAACGTTTTCCCCGCCATATTATCGACTTGTACTGCATCGATAGCACTTATTACGGGTAACCAGCCGTATTTTTTTCTCCTGAGCAGGGCCTCTCGAGGAATTATGGTACCATAGGAAACTGAACTAAACGGAATAAACTCTTCATCCATAAGTCTATCTAGTGTTACAAGTTTGCCCTTCACATCCACTACGCCACAGCTGCTAGCACACATCCCTGTTAATTGGCCTCCCTCTTTCGCCGCCTCCAGCCATTTATTGTTCCTTCCTTCAAACACGCTAGCCTCAGTGAAATCCGCGGACGCTACTTCCTGCAGATGATTGATAAAATCGCTCATTACTGGTGAGCCCTTTCTACAGCCCATGAACTTGTTCGACAGCATCACTTCTCTTTTAACATCAGCACACTTTGACGCTGTAGGAAACACTATCATACCAGTTGTGAGCATGGCAGAGTCGTAAGCCGGACGTAATGACCTGTTGCAGACAAAACCACACGGAACTATTAGCCCACCGTATTTGTAGATAATCTTTGCCATCGCTATATCCCGTAGCTTAGATCGAACTGGGTCTCCTATCTTAGACAAATCTATTCTCCATCTTGGCAAGAGATCGACAATACTGTTATCTGTAACTGAGCATATATTGAATTCAGCAGAGCATTTACTAACAATCGAACCGACCGAAAGGCCTAAATATGGTTGATTGACTGCGTCAGATGACCTAGACCCCCAACTCTGCCAACATCTAGCATTGTAATCAGTGGGAACGTAGATCCACATATTAGGCTTTGAATCTGAATATTCAATGTCTGACTGTATTAGGTATCTTTCAATTGCATCGCGATCTTCCCGACATTTCGCCTTTGACTCATATCGTTTGAACTTATTATACAAAACTGAGGAAATAAGCAAAATAATGACTCCAGTCAGTACCTCAGTGGCTATCATTTATACTGCCGACACATTATTTTCCGCAAATTTGTAGAAGACTGCTTTTTACCTGGGCGCCGGCGGTGCGTAAAGTGTGATCTTGCCGTTGTAACTTGTATGCCATTTCCACGTCTTGCATATCGTTCTTCTTACGTTGCTCCCTTAGCATAGCTTCGTGTCCATCGAACGCATCGCCATTGATGTCTTGCTGTCGATGCTTCATTATTTCATCGACGCTTGAGCATCGGTGTCTCCGTTCAAAATCATCCTCCTCTGTTACAGGAATAATGCTCTCAGTATAGGCCTTTTTCACGTCCTCGAACGCAAGACCACCATTGCCAAACGATGATGTAGTGTTCTCCAACAAATCAGATCCACATTGGCCGTTCGACCATCCCTGTATCTCAACTACGGCTGACAACATCCTAGTTTCTTTTTTCCGCAACTCCAACTCCGTCGCTGTTGTAGCGTCGACTGCATCCGTTGTCTCAGATAACCACACCCCGTGCCCCTCAGTTTTGTTTACGCTGGCGACATGGTTTTCGAACAAATCATTAAACATAGCACCAAAGTCGCTTCGTTTTGAGAAAACTTCCAAACCCGCGTTCTTTTCCTGCATCTCGCATTCATACTCCTCTGCTGACTCACGACTCATCCTTCTCTGTATTAGGAATAAATCGTTAAGTTTGTCGTAAGCGGCCTTGAAAAAGACAAACACTTCTGGCGATGCTCCTGATTTATCTGGATGTGTTAAATAAGCCTTTTTTTTAGCATTAAACAAATCTAATTCACTCATGGGTAGTGACATATCAAATAGATTGAGTAGGTCAGACAGGGAATACTGTACTAGATCCAAATCGTACATTTCCATTACTTATACTAGGAATGCTTTTATTCTTGAGACACTGTACTGCGTATGCTTGCGGCAGCATTTACTCGTTGGAAAAAACGAACGACATCGGTCGAGTTGGAACTGCACACGGAGTCGTCCGGCCAATATTCAGCGTGAGCTGGGACTAGAGGATTGGGATACCAAGCTAAGATAGCGGGTATCCCCCTGATGACACGGCGGTTTTTGTAAAACGAGTATAGGTCTATTTCACTATCAATGTCTATTTCTCGCATTACAAAACGAGGTCCGATCGCTTGGCCCCATTCAGCGCATACATGTTTTATGTTTCTACAAGGCTTACACCAGTCGGCGCTAAACTTCAACACGTATACCTTATTCTGTGCCAAAGCCTGGTTTTTATTTGCCATTAGCTCCTCAAACTGCTTCATACGTATCAAAGACCTACATTTCTAAACTAGATTTAGACTGGTATGTTTTAACAGCCTTTATACATTCGTCGATAAGACCGTCTTCAAACTCAATATGGCTTTCCCAGAAGTATCTGCAATATGCCCATGTCACACGCACTGGAATCGCAGGCCGAACGTGCTCCAGTAACCCTGCAAGAGCGCTAGGAAGCAAGTAGTACCTACGTCTTGGTAAAACAAATGCTAGCTGTACCTTGGGATCCACTGCACGATTCTCCCCTTTATCTATTATAAGCTCCGGCTCCTCAACGTGTTTTGCTAAATCGGTTAAAAGAGGAGGGTAGGCTGCACCAAAAGCATAACGCCAGCTTACATCACGCCCCCAGTAGTAGTCGAAGCACCATTTTAGAGAGCGACAATAGTCCTTACAGAGGTGGCATATATACGCATGACTGTCATTACTTCGATTGAGAATTCTATAGTATCTGGACTGCCAACCGTCCGAGCCAGCATTGACTTCTTGTTCCAACCGTCTATCAAGGATCGGCAGTGCATCTATCGGCTCGTCATTGTGGTGCAATGGCCATGACTTATGCGCATATGCAGAGATCGACTGTTCCTCCGATTTACTCAAGTCCTTCACGAACGTCTTAACTGACGACCAGCATATCTCTTGTGAGACGACAAGTCGTCGCTTACTCTTCCATAACTTCCGTAGGCAATGTATTACGGTCGCCATACCATTACACCTCAGTGACAATCCTGCGAAGTGAGGCATAAAATCGTTTCCTAGGAAAAAAGATGCTAACACGTAGTCATCAATATGTTCGTGCGCAATTGTCGTACCCGCGATACTAGAAAGTATCCTATGCGCCAGCTCATTGACGTCCATCACGTAACTCTTATCCGGTTCCAAACTAGGATCAATTTGTTTTATAAATACTGGAGTTTCCCTGTAAAGTAAAAGTCTCTTGCAGTGTCGGAGATGGAGAAGCCCGAGTACTATCAAATCAGCATCTAGCCCATACACGCCTACTGTCCAACCAGGATCCTCCCTTATCCTCGAGAATATCTTTTGCTCTCCCTCTCCCGGTTCGTAGGTTCCGCTTACAACCGCACAGTCTTTTAGTTCAACTTTCGTTCGTTCGTCCAGCAGCGCCATAAAGTCGGTCCCGGGCGTTATCTTAGTTGTATCCCAGTTAGAGGACTTAGCATTTAATAGAACCGACTTCCATCTCCTTTCGCGTTGCTGTACCATCTTACCATATGGAGCAACTCCATCGAATGCTACTACTGTAGTCATGCAAGGATTTATCGTACTACACAATACTCTAATTCGGTTTATTGTCTCATCAATGACGAGTGCATCCGTTACGAAACCAACCACGCTTTCACACTCTCTTACAGCATCGTATATAATAGAGTTTGCATCTAAGTAAAGGATATCAGGACGCGTAATCTTCTCAGTGGGACGCAGAATCTGTTCGTGTGATTGGACTAACGTTTTGAAAAAAACCGGAATACCCATTTGTTTAGTGTAAATGCATCGTTCTAAACAAATTACGTACATTCTAGCTAAAAATATACTTTGATATACTATGGTAAGAGGTGATAGGTCAGTAAGCAGGAGCAGTGGAAGTCCAATGACTAATTTGCTCCTATTAACACAACGATGTATTTCAAGAATGGAAAACGAAGCGTATGAACGGAGAGGACCGCATTTTCGGTCATCATTGGAGGGTCTTTATACGCTTACTGATGAGCTTTTACATGTAAAAGATAAGTCATACGATGAATATAGATCACAAATAGCAACGATAATGGAAACATCTGGCGCACTTGACATTCACGACTGCACTTTGGCCGCTCTTGGTCATAGTGGCCGGCAGTCAATACATAAGCGTTTAACGGAAGAATCTCCTCTACTGTTTTCACTTTTATCTCAGCATGTGAAACCATTCCGCATGAGATACATTCCCTACGGAAGACATGAATGTGCTAGTGTTGATATGCCCCTAGATAAAATGAAGTGCATTAGAGATTCTGATATTATTAAAAGAGGCAAGACGCTCGACTGTATAGATCTAGCGAGGTCAGAAAAAAAGTTTCTACTCCGGGTAGATGGAATCGATATACTTATTAAAGACCAGGGGAACGCACGATGGATCGTAATCAGCGGTCGAGTTTGCAATCTATGTCCTGATTCATTGCACTCTTCATGGATAAAGGAACGCAAAACGGCTGTATTCAAGCGCATTACTACCTCCAAACGCGACATAAGTAAGGAGAACGTAGAAAGAGCTTTATCACTTCTTTCTCTTAAAGATTACTTTGTCTATTCAGATTTTGAACTGGCCGCTAGGTACATTAACGATCTCCGTAAAGTGCAAGAAGCAATTAAAAAACCAGTTGCCCACTTAGCAAATGAGTTCCTGACTCTCGACAAGTATCAGCAGAGACGTCAGCTCCTAAATCTACTTCTAAGGAATGATAAATGTGAGTACTACTACACAGCTTACCTCCTGTATGATTTACTGTCTATTGAGAACAACATTCAAGGAGATTCTGCACAGCAAGTTATGCTGCTAGGTAGCCTGCCGTGGAAGGCCAGGATGTATTTCAAAGACGCAATGGTAAGTACGGTTGAATACACTGAATCACTAAGTCTGGGCGAAGAGGCGAACATACCCTTGGCACAACAAGTATGCTTACTAAAAGCAAGTGATAGGATTAAGAGTAAAGCGATGAACAAACTCAGGGAAGTTAAAGCCAAGTCCGAGGACTCGGGATCTAAAGCTAGGCAGTATTTGGAAGGGTTGCTTAAGATACCCTTTGGGACTTATAGGTGCGAAGAAATACTAACAGCCTGCAGCCGGAGTGAATCGCATATTTCTGAGGTCTTGACAATATTGCAGGAAGGAGACTACGTTGGTCCCAGTTTAGAAATGTCAAAGGGCCTTCACGGCTCGAGAAAAGCGATAGAATGCATTGAAACCTCCATAGTCCCCTACCTTACAGGAACGAGAGATCATTGCATACATAGTTGGTTTTGTAAGCGACCAAGATGTGGTGTAGTGAAACGAGCTAAATCCATAAACAATCTTATCACTGATGCGACATTAAAAATCAGAACGAGCGGATCTATAAACCAAATGTACGGGGACATACTTCGGAACGTATCAAGGGATGAAACAGCTACACTAGCTGCCTTACAGATGGCAGGATGTAAGCTTCATTCCAACAGCAATATAGTAGCACAAGTCAAGAACAAGGCAACGGACATATCGTTCTGTGTATCGGAGATATCTAACTACATGACGAAGATAGGTTCAACATTGGATGTCGCTGTACACGGACACATGAATGCGAAGAGGCAAGTCCAGAGGATAATAGGGCAATGGATGACAGGGGAACCTGGTGGATATTGTTTTGGGTTCGAGGGTCCACCTGGAGTAGGCAAGACGTCTCTTGCTAAAAAGGGGATAGCACAATGTTTGCTTAATAACTTAGGAGAAGCAAGACCATTCTCCTTCATCGCGGTGGGCGGTGCATCTAATGCATCAACATTGGACGGACACAATTATACCTACGTAGGATCAACTTGGGGGCGCGTAGTAGATACTGTGATGGAAGCTGGATGCCTTAATCCGATCATATTTATAGATGAATTGGACAAAATTAGCAAAACTGAACATGGTATGGAGATAATTGGTATATTAACACATCTAGTTGATCCGTCCCAAAATGACTGTTTTCAAGACAAATACTTTGCTGGGATCGATATTGACTTGTCCAAGGCATTGATTATATTTTCATACAACGATGCAAGCCTCATAGATAGAATATTGCTCGATAGAATACATCGTGTCAAATTTGACGCTTTAACTCTAGATGAGAAATTAGTGATTTGCAAAGAATACTTGGTTCCTGAGATAGTTAAGAAAATGGGGCTTCCGGCTGAATCAGGAATATCTGAAGATGGGTTGATTCTTCTGATCACGGAGTACACTCAAGAAGCTGGTGTTCGGCTGGTGAAGGAACTACTCTTTGAAATATTCGGTGAGCTAAATCTTAGAGTTTTACATGGAGAAAACAATGATTGCAGCTTGTACCTAACGTCAGATGATGTCAAAAACAAGTTCATGACCAACCGAACGCCCTGCGTTGAAACTGTGGTGCTCAATCATAATAGAATAGGGTTAGTGAACGGGCTATGGGCGAACTCTTTTGGCATAGGTGGCTTGTTGCATATACAGGTTACAAATGAGCCGTCAAAGGACAACAAAGATGCTACTCTAAGACTAACTGGAAAGCAGGGTGATGTTATGAAAGAAAGCGCCGACGTAGCATTGTCAATAGCTAGGCGTATGGCGAAAACTCTGGGAATTGGTCAAGTGGAGGGTAAATTCCACATTCACGTACCAGACGCAAGTACGCCCAAAGATGGACCATCAGCAGGTGTTGCGATCACCACAGCAATCATAAGCGTCTTGTCAGGTAAGAAAGTTCGCAGTGATATTGCAGTAACGGGAGAAGTGTGTCTTAGGGGAACGGTGAAAGCTATTGGTGGATTGGAAGCGAAAATCGCCGGCGCCGTGAGAGCTGGTGCATCCAAAGTCCTTTTCCCTAGAGAAAACCTCGCCGATATTAAGAGGCTTAAATCACTGGGTAAGATAAACATGCATGCAATAGAATTGCAACCAATAATGTCGATTGAAGATGCGCTTAAAGAACTGTTAGTAGATTAGTGTTTTCCATATGAGATATCTCTTGTATATATATACGGTCCAATGAGTGGAATACAGTTATCATTTACTAACATCTTCATGATTATCTCTACACTGTCTCCTCTACTGGTCGCTTTTTTTATGGTGATGGTGTCGTTAATGAATGAGAACATAAAAGGGATAGTGTATTTAGCGGGCGCCTTGATTGCCCTCGGCCTTAACTATCCCATTCAAGCGGTGATAGGTGATCAGACTCCAGAAAATGTGTCCCTTGTTTGTTCGCCGATTGACATGGGTATGAACCAATACAATAGTCCCGCGTCTAGTTCGTTGTTCCTCGCCTTTACGTTTGCTTATTTGTTTATTCCTATGTACTCCAACAGCACATATAACTATGGTATAGTATCTAGCATGCTCATTCTTATGTTCGGAAACATATATGCCAAAACTAGTAAGAAATGTTTCGATACTAGCGCTGGTGTTATGGGCACTTTAGTTGGATTTGTATTTGGAACTCTTTGGTACGTCATGCTGCAGGCCAGCAATGCACAACAATTCTTATACTTTGGGGAGATGGATAGTAATGCGGTCCGATGTTCGATGCCCTCAGAGCAGACTTTTCGATGTTCAATGTACAAAAACGGAAAACTTGTCAGTTCTGATATCGCCTAGATCTAATTTTATCTACTTAATACCATATGAAGCGGTCCCGACGAGTTTATTCGGCTCGAATCAAGACCGCCCGAGGCCTCGCCCGTGTTAGCATATCGCAGTCTAAGACTGGGAAATGCACTGCAAAGTTCAATACGACTATAAAGGGCTTGTCGGCGGCCCATTTACATGCTAATGTCGGCGGCAAACCAGGTCCAATTCTGCATTGGCTAGGTACTACGAAAAAATGGGCCGAGGGAGTTGCCCAGAATACTCCATTATCTAATTCACCTTGCTGCAACAACCGATTATGCACCTTAGCGGCACCTAGTAACACACCAAGGATGAGACAGAACATCACTCGGACACTAAGATTGGGTAGAAACAAGTGTAAGGGATGTAGATCACTAAAAGGTAACCTAGCTAATATGTTCCTTGTGCTCCATGGAACAAGGTACAAAACAGTTAAAAACTGCAAGAAGAGTCACAAATCAAAGGCTGGGCTCAATGTTGTGGGGGCGGCCAGACTCAGACTTCTCAAGACGAAGTAATTCCCTGATATATAAACCTAAATAGACCACAAATTCCGCCTGCACACTCGGAA
>CERI01104854.1_pt1 | contig 17935 bp, 10 predicted proteins | sample 350261 | NCBI WGS metagenome assembly CERI01 (sample SAMEA2620979, study PRJEB7988) | marine metagenome | isolation source: saline water (ENVO:00002010), including
CCCAACCAGTCCTCTTCAGCTTCTTCGCGCCACTTGCTCAATTTTGCCGCTTTCATAGAAACCGCACGTGATAGAGTAGAAGAAATGGTGGCTTTACATACAGACTATAATTCACAACTAGCAGTAAGCTTTGACTATACTTATGCAAACTTGTACACGGAGAATACCCGATTGGGCTGGTTCGCCCAATGGCCCCCCGATTACGAAACACCCAAACCCTCGACTCAATGCACGCCTTTCTGGAATACTTTGGGGATCTTGGAGCAGGCCGTAGGCAACGCTTCTCTTACCTACCTTCCGTCAGGAAGAGCAATGAAGGGAATACCCGTCACATACCTTCACGAAGCTTGGCCCAAAGTCCCCAATGTCACAAACTCAAGCTCGTGGATCAAAACCAATCGCGCTGAGGAAGCTGACCAGGGAATTGTGGGCGCTTGGGTGTGGTTCATCGAGACAGTTCTCTCAGCCGTAAATCTCACCACCAACGCATTGTACGATCTGATCTTTGCGTCCTCCAAGCAGGCAAACAATCTCGTGCAATGCAACTATGAATCCATTCAGACGTGCAGTTTGTGGCGTGTCACGCTCTACCACAGCATCATCATCGTGTCTGTTTACTTTACAGTTTGGTTTCTCATTGCAACAAGTTTACAAATCTCGTTCATGGCTTCCTTAAGCATGCTTGTCTTTATTCCTATCATCTTCTACATCTCCTACCAGTATTCCCCAATATGTGCTCCCATGATTCCAGTCTGTTTCTTCGAAGACGTTATTGTTTCCTTGCGTCTTGCCTTCCCCAAGTTTATGCGAGTTCCAAGCATCTTTATTCATCCGCGCAAAGTGGAGCTCAGTGACAAAACTGATTTAACATGCACACAATACATCGAAAACAGGGAATATAACACTTGGGTCACCCCGGACTTTATGAAAACGAAAATCGCGTGTATCAAGTCATGCGTGGAGCACCCACTTGATTTCACTTCCTGGCGCGCCGTGTTGGCGTGGTATGTGACCGAACTTGGTCAGGGTGCCGTGGATTGGTTCCTGGATATTCAAAAATCCATTCCTTTGATTGATCACCACGATATGCATAACCAGCTGCTTCTGAAGAACTTTGTCTGGAAATCCAAGGATGCAGACATGCTTCTTACTCATCGTATATGTGCCTTCACCCAAAGCTATCAACTGCTTCCTTTCTTTCTTTGCATCCTACTTCTTCTCATTACCCTACGTCCCATCATCAACATCACATCTTCGGCCAGCATCCCTCTTTTGAACAGTTTGTCTGCCATGATGAATTCCGTATTTGTCAAAAACGAAGAGGAAGAACCCGAGGATGAAGACAAGAAGGAAAACAAAGATCCGTGATTGTCAATTTTGTCTTTTTGAGCCCCTCTGCTCTATATACCATCACAGGCGTTGCTTTTATCAATGCCTGCCAACTGTAACGAATCAATGACCAATTCACTTGCAAGCGCGTGGCTCAATGTGATGCGTCTTGTCAACTCCAAATCCGCCGCCGTGCGGAGCGACGGGGCCATTCTTGCAAAGATCAATCTACAGGAAACAATTAACCAACTGAAAGGAGTGGAGGATAGCCTCAGAGAGGATCTCAGAAGCACGGCTTCGCATGTCAAGGTAGCCCAGACACAGAACGCCAAAACCACTCTCCAACATCTGCTTGTGAAGAGTCGAACAAAGCGCCTGCGCCTCACACAAACACACAAGAAAAGGCTCAATATGGAGCAACAGCTTGAAGCCCTTGCTATGTCGGAACTCAATAACCAGGTATTGTCGTCCATGCAAAAGACCAATGTTGCACTGAAAGCTCTGGGCATGCAGAATGCAGTCGAGAATGCAGACGAAGTCATGATGGATATGCAAGAGACACACCAGGATCTTTCGGCCCTACAAGACGCCCTGGGTCAACAAATCAGTCCCGAACTCATTGATGATGACAACCTAGCAAATGAACTCGAATTGCTCATGTCCTCTGATACCGATATCATGCTTGAAACACCCATCCTTCTAAACAGAATGGCGGGAGAAGAGCATACTCCAGTTGTCTCTAAAACTTCAAAGAAGCCAGACGCAACACCTACCAAGGTTGCTGGCACATCAAACGCCCCCACCCCCGACGAACGTAAGGCAGAATCGGAAGCAGAAACCGATTCCGCAGAGTTGGGTGCGCATGTTGAGAACAAAATCGCCGAGAGTACGTGACAAACGCCTGGTATATAAGCACAAAAACAAGTAAGTCAGGGATGTCAACAAAATATAGGAAAAGGGGTCAGAAGGGAATGCAGATCGTGAGGCAGAAGTCGCGTCTGAAAAACGAGCCTATCGTGCTAACATTGATCACACAAGGGGAGGAGATCCCACTACACATTAACAAGAGATTCCTCACCGTATGCAAGAAGAGCATTGCACCGGGGCAGTCTGCCGAGTTATACAAGGACCAGCATTTTCTTCTCACGTACACGCGACTTGCCAATGATGCCAGAATTTTCCACCTGCAACAGCATTACGGAGACCAAACATTTGATCTTCGCACGCTCACTCTTTGTGGGGAGCTATTCCAGATAGATAACCACGACAAGAGCGTGCAAGTATCGGGTCTTGAAAACATTGCCAAGAACATGGTATTTCGGGAGTTTCACATCCCTTCCCTTACATTCAACACACCCTGCGTATTGCCTGCGATCGGAGCTAGGGAGCAAGCCTACGCTGCTATAAGGTCTATGAATCTCGTGGTTTCGGCGAAAGATTTGAAGGAGAACTCGGTCATCAAGCATCTGGCAAAAGAAGGGGTCGTTGCTTGCCAGGTAGCCAACAGGCGAAATGTTTCCATGGCTTCTACAGTGCCAAGAAACCTCGATCAAGGCGATTGTACCCCGTCCACCATGTTGAATCTCGATACCGCCCAACGGATGCTGTGGTTCAACAACAATGCCGTGAGCCGTCTTCGATCATTGTATCACCATCTCCCCATTGATTTTGCTCGCTCGGCATGCTTGAACGTAGCTATTGGGCATGCATCCACACACCCCTCGTCCAGTATTTTGATATCACACACATTCCAACACGTCCCAGTTTCAAAGGAGCTCATTCAAGCACTCCAGGACTCAGTTTCTGACGTCAAGCCATCGAGTAAAATCCAATACTTAGATCGTAAGGGATCCAAGCTCAAGGTATCCCTATTCAAGGCTTCAGATAAATGCCAAAACCTCCTCCGTGCACACAAGCTCAATGTCCGTCGCGGGGATGCCTTTATGAGCATCGCATTGGATGGGACACCCATCCTTACTGCCGATATAGATATGGGCGTGCTTCCCACGTATGACGCTGACTTCGAAACCAAGCCCGACACCGAATCCAAGTACAACAAGCAAGAATCTATCAAGAACGATCTTCGTCGCCGTATGAATCTGCATGCAATCTGTGTTTATCACCATACAATGCAGCCAGCCCTGCATATCCTTGTTCGCGCTGCCACTTCTTGTCCCCATTTCTTCCCTCCAGTGTCCTCGCCCGGCTTGGACATCTGGGCTTCCAAGCAGGCAATCGCGTATGATTGAGAGTTTTGAGAGACCCACTTGGGTTCTCTTTAGTATAAGAGTTTTTGAATCATGAAACGTAATGAAGAGATTGAAAGAAAAGTTGCTTCTTTTATCCCTGATGACGTTGACCCCTTCTTATCACGCCTTTTTTGCTCCCATGGATAACTCCCACCCCCTGGTCGTGTGTGACAGCTTGAATGCTGACGTTCAAAGCTTGTTTACCCTCCCCGAGGCATCGTTGGTGTTCCCTGACGCCCTTGCCGAATCGCGATGCGTAGCCATCAATACTTGCAGTGAACAGAACCACAGGGGAGAGTCTGTGCCCGCCAACACCTGGCTTCACCGAAGCTTACACGCCCTTCAGTTTGACAGTGAGCTTGGACATGACTCTGACCTCAATACATACAATCACTACAGCATTCAGTATGCCCGTGTCCCCGCGGGGATCGAGATTACAGCATGCCAGCCTGACTTTGACCATTTAAGGGTACATGCTAGCTACATCTGTAATCCCAACCCAAGTGCAACTATCACGCGATCGGGACAGTGTCCGTTCCATTTCCCTTCAGAATCAACGCCCCAGTGGCCCTTGGAACCCACGGATCTTCTGGGTTGCCTCTCCCCCTTGCAGTATAATGCACAGAACACAGTTAACCACAACACGGGGCTTTGGGACGAGGCATCTTACCCTGTGGCTTCAGAACCTGGAAGCACCCAGATGATACATTATGCATTCGTCGAGGGGTATGGATGCTACGATACCTCCCACCTTACCCCGGGAACCTACCTTTCGTCTTCAATGCCCCCGAACAAAATCATGAACTGCCCCGAGCTCTCTGTAGGCACATACCTCAACGACTTTTCCGCAGAATGCTTATTCTCTTGCCCCCCGGACTACACAGCAGACCTCCCCAACCGCCAGTGTGTGCACGTATGCGGAAATGTATCATCCCTCACATGCGAAGATGGCTTCTTTGCAACCAGCGTCTGTGTAGATGCCTCCCCACACCTTTACACATGCTCCCCGTGCGATGTAGTGGCGGGAAAACACATCATGCCGTGGGATGCTCAAAACCCAGCTAGTTGCGTGTACGACGATTGCCCCGCAGGAATGTATGAAAGTGGGGGTGTTTGCAATCAGTGTGCTGTGAATGCGTATTCGGAAACCAGTGGACAACAAGCCTGCATTTCGTGCGCCTATGGAAAATACACAGAAGCAGAGGGCTCAAGCTCTTGCGTTGAATGTTTCACCAAGGACATATCAGGGGCTGCTTGTGATGCGGGGGAAGAGCTGTCAAGCAACCTTCTCTTTATTGAAACCTTTTTCAACACAAGTGCACTCGCACACCAGTCACACTTTGATCTCGCGCGCTTTTGTGCGGACGGATACGCATGTCTTCCATGCGCACCAGGGACCTATGAACAAAACGGTGCTTGCACGCCATGTGAAGTGGGCACATACCAGCCCAATTTCAAGGCAACAAGCTGTTTTGCATGCGGAGGGACCCTAACAACGTTGCAGGAGGGCAGCAGGGAGCCCGGGGAATGTGTGTGCAGGGAGGGATTCGAATGAACGCGCACCTCTTGTCACCTCTAAGGCCTGCCACCCCTGGGATCTGGAATGTTCTCAGGCTGGTCTTCCAGAAAAAACGATTCCATGATACTGTGCCACGTCGCAAGGTTCTTGATGATCTGGCCATCAACTAACTTGGCAGATGCATAGATCCTCTTCCGGGACAAAGGAGCTAGCCTCAACCTCAATTGGAGTGCAACCTCCTTTGCCTTGGAAGCGATTTCCTGAGATCGACCGCGCGCGGCAAGCCGCGATGAACGCCTCGGCTTCAAAGCGGGCTGCACAGCACACTCCACCGCTTCCTCGCTGGTCAAGTCGATCATCACATGCTTCCGGGCACGGCTCTCACTAGCGGCAAGGCGATTTGCTGAGCGACGAGCTTGACGTTCTTCCAGCGATTCCAACTCTACAGTCAAGTCAATCACCTCACGCGAATCGCTGTTGCCGGCGGCCATGCTGAACAGGTGCGCAGTGCGCTGCCGTTTACCGCTTCCGCCTTCGATCCTGGACCACGCGAGCGCTGGGGAGAGTGGGAGCTTACAAAAAAGATTCAGGGTTCGCGACGAACAAAAACTTCTCCCTACAATAGTACAAGACAAAAAACAGTTTCTATGGTACAATGTTTAAAATGAATACAATAAATCCCTTTTAAAAAACGATTTTAAATCGTGTTCGTTGTTTGCGGAAACGTTTTTTGATCCGTGACCGTGTTTACACGGTGTTCATAACCCTTTGAGCCAATGTTCGCGTCGATGGTTCGCGTCAGTTTGTTGGCCCCTCTATTTTAAGACCCTGCAGCCCTCGCGGTTGCTCCCAGAACACTCTGACAGGCACGCCAAATGCCGCCCAAGGCACGCGATTCCTCCTTTTTGTTGCAGTGCAGCGAGCAATGCAAATATTACAAAGGGGATAGGCCCGCACCTGGGGTCATTGCTGTTGTGTCCAAGGAGAGCGAAAACGACCCGGATGCGACAGTGTTCATGACGCGCCTCGAAGATATCCTGCGCTGCATGAAGCAACATAAGAACCTGACAGCGAACCAGATGAAGCGTCTTTCCGGTAAGGCAGTGTTTGACTGGTTTCAAAACGCGGACGGAGTAATCATGGTCCAGCACGATCACTTCGACCCTCTTCCCACCAGCAAGGACGTCCGCGCAGCGATCAAAAAGCTCTACGGCTCTGTCAGGAAGTCGTACGAACCCAACAGGCCCAAGCGCCTGTTCACGAAGAAACGCAAAAGCGCGCAAGCGCCGCGTCCTGCTCGCATCAATCCTGATTTGCGCTAGTTCACGGTTGAACAAACACAACAGGTCTATGTCCTGATCTCAAAGTTTGCCCACACATATGTGATGATGTCTTCCTGTGCTGTGTTCTGCCAAATGCCCCACGTGTTGCGATTGAGAAATGACATTGTGTTCACCATGAAAGCAGTGAACGATCGGTCTGGGTGCCTCTGTGTCTCGGCGCAAATCGCTTCTACGTGGCCTGCGTCATGCGGCACGCCATAGTAAGTCTTTAACCAGGCATGAGAGCTGATTTTCTCTGCTTGCGAACAGTTGTTCAGTGCATGGATGGTTTGATAGGGAGGGGTGGAGCGAAGATATTCATATTCGCAGTTCAGCCCCTGATTGCGGCATAGCTGCCGGAAAGAGTAGCTGAAGTCCAGGTTGCCATAGTGTAGGGTAGTTGCGTTGGCAATATGCCCTTGAAGAGCTTGATGGGCAGCCGCCCCTCGTAGATATACTGCAAGACAGTTTTTGATGCCAATAGAAGAGGGGGTATCTGTTAACGCCTGAGCAATAAAGGTTGTAAGTGTGCCAAGCTCACCCCGCACCGAGTGGGTGGGGTTCGAAAGCCAGTTCATTGCATAAACACTCTGCGTCCCCATCCCCGAAAACGCATTGACGCGGATCAAGTCAAAGCTTGAAGATACCTCGGGGTAGGAACACAGCGCCGAGAAGTTTTGCATGTTACGCATGGCAATGACGTCCATGTCGCTCTCCCCCCCTTGCATCAAAAGCGTGTAATACGCCTGCACAAGGTCCGAACTGCCTTTCCAGTAGGAGAGGGAAACCTTTTCTGTCCCACCAGACACATTGTACACGTTGCTGTTCAAGACATTGGCCCCGCTTTGAAACTGGGCACGCATGCAGGTTTCTATTGCACCCAAAAACACTTCAGAATCCTGCATCTGGGTCATTCCCTGCACTCGCATTCGCACCCCGAGCTGGTCCAACTGTGTTCCCACCCGAGTTTGAATGAGGTAGACATTCTCATTCGAGGGGAGAACATACGCCAGGAACACATTGACTGCAAACACATTCAGTGGAAGGTATTCCTGCTCACCCACCAACGCATAATGCATGGCTCGGTGGGATCGAATGGACACTGGCTGAGAGGATACCCCCCAAAGAAGCGTATCAATAATCGAAACGGTAAAGTTACACACCGAACCAAGTTGTGAGTCCGTACAGGTGCCAACCGCATCAAGAAGGGAGTCGGGGATACTGAACTGGAGCGTATCAGCAAGAAGATATATACTATTCAATAGGGGGGACTTGGAGCATCCATCTTCGGTTGCAGAAGAAGGAAATCCGGCCTGTGAAAGTGTAGAAACCCTCCACTGAGAGTCATAGCAACAGCCCCGGATGCGCTTGCAGTCCGTGGGTGCTTGGGGACCCACCACAACCAGAAATCGGCTATGGTTCGAATGAAGCAGGCTCACCTGAAAGCCAGTGGCATCACGCTGGATATTAGTCACCTGCACGAAATGGGTAAAGGAATTCGCCTTTGAGGCTGAAAGTGAAGACACAAAGCAATCTTCTTCTCCATTGTCTAACTGTACCTTGTCATATCCTGCCTTGCAGGTGAACGAGCACGCCAAGTCATTGGGGTCGTCTTGAAAGCTTTTCAGCAACACATTCCCCGCCTCACACGACACACACCCGAGCGAGTGGTTCGCAGCGTCCCGCAACTTTGAATGGCCCAAACACCGAATGGGGCAGGAGAAGGCGTCATTGTACACCTGGCCATACGAGGTGGCTTCATGAAGCGTGTAGCCGAGGTACTTGACATCTCTATACAAACAGGGGGCACAAAAGCTGTTACTCACCATGGTATGCTGCCCACGATAGAACCCCGTCCCACATGTGCTGGGTGTATATTCAATCTCCTCACATTCCGTATTCGAGTAGGGGGTGGGAGTACGGCAGGGGGTTTTTGTATAGAACGTAGGATACTCACACACAGAGCAGTTGGCACATGTGGCTTGGAGCTTGTTCTGACAGGCACTATCAATATATTGATGTTCGTCCGAGCATGTGGTACAGGGAGAACAGATGGCGTCTGCCGTGGTTCGGCACGCTTCATATTCATACACAGAGTGAAGGGCTACAGAGCATACGGTACAAGACTCACAGCCCACGTTCGCAACTTGGTCTTTGAATGTACCCGACTCACAGGCATGGCATGAAAGAGAAGAGGAATTGTAAAGGGCACTGTACCCATTCACACATTCACAGGAAAAAAGGGTTTTGGATCCCTCCGGGGATACCGAGTTCCCGGGACAATCATGCAAGACATTATCTCCTTCGCAAAACGTATTGGAGGCACACAGCTCACAGGCACCATCCACTTCAATCGATCCAGGTTTACAAAGACAGTCCTCGGGTCCGGTTCGGTGCGAGTCCAAAGTATGCCGATCCGAAGAACAGTTGAAGTACAGGCCATGCATGCAATACGTATCATAAGGACACGGGATACACTCGGAGTCATCATCACTGTTATAAAACCCCTCCACACACGTACAATTGCTAGCAAGGTAGGATCCAGCATCGGAAATCATGCGATCATCACTACAGTTGAACGCAGTGTTATTGAAACAAAAGTCCCCGGGTTCACACACGGCACAGGTAAAGTTGTTCTGATCCTCATGCATCACACGATAGTAGGTTCGGTGGCAATTGCAGGCTAACACATGCGATGATCCAAGATAGTTGTTGAAGGAATGCTCAGGACAGGAAATTAGCTTGCCCTCGGGACAATACGCATCCCGCTCACACGGCACACATCCAGATCCATCATTATAAAACCCAGGACTACAACTGCAGTCTTGCGCACTAGAGCTACCAGGGGGGCTAATCGAATCATCCCCACAGGTATATCGAACACCTTCGACACAATAGAAGTTGGCATCACACAGTGCACAGGTAGTATCCGAGCGTCCGTTATTGTTGGAAACTCCACAAGCCGTGTCAGTGGTTGTGTTGTCGTGACTTCGAGAATAGTATCCAGGTTCACACGTCGTGCAAGGAGTACACTCAATATTAGAAGAGGGAACACACTCGGATGTAACATAAAGCCCTTCCGCACAGTGAGACGAGCATGTTTCGCATTCTATGGTGGCGGTCGTGCTTGTGAACTTGCCGCTCTCGCACGTCTGACAGGGAATTGAGTTGTTGGCGTTGGTGCTGCGAGCCTTGCCCACCTCGCACGCTACACACTCATCGTTGGGCTCGTCGGCCCCGTAGCCCGCGTTGCAGTTGCAGAAGGTGCGCATCGCCTCGCCTGCGGGGAGGTTGCTGTAATCCTGGCAGGACCCACAGACATCGTCGCTGGTGAGTGTGCAGAGCTGTTGGATGCGCTCGTTGGCATTGGGGCAACGCTTGCAATTGGAACACTGAGAGTTCCAGATGATATCTTTGAATTTACCCACCTCGCAATCCACGCACGTATGAAGATCTTCTGTGGATGCCGTGCCCACTGGAATCTGTCCAACGTTACAATAGCAAAAGCCACGGCCATGCGATCCGTCTGTGACCGTGTTACCCGGACATGGGGTGCATTGCAACGCACCTTCCCCGTCGTTGTAGTGCTCGGCTGGACACGGAGTGCAAAAGTCATTGCTTGACGTGTTTTTGAAATACCCAACTGGACACAAACTACACGCCTGTACAGACGGATCACCTTGATAGAATGCTGACGTGTTCCATTTTTCTGCAACAATTGGCACATAGTCGGAATTTAGCAACAGTGTATTGGAAGAAGGGTACGTATTAGCTAGTTCGTCTGGTGTATCGTAGGATTTCAAAATATCGTCGTAAGCCAAAAAATATGCCGACCAAACGCGATTATTGTATGCACCATACACACCTATCATAATCCTTTTTTTGAATATATCATCTTGGTAATCACCAGAGCCAACGCCAGTATCCACATAATTTTGTGTTTGCACCCATGTTTCGAATGCCACATACTCGTTTTGTGCCGTTGCTGTTGTTGGATATGATCGAAAGCTATAATAACACGAATCACCCAAACACCACCAAGGAAATTGTTTGGATTCGCCTATGAATGGAACTGTAAACTTTCGAATTCTGCAAGGCATCTGCTTCCATAGACTTAATTCATCATCGCAATCTGGCATGTTCGTAGCGTATATTTGTCTTTCCAACCACACCATGTCCCATCGCAATGATGCTCCAATGGCGCCTCCGTTTCTTAACTCTTCGAAATATCCTGAATTGAGTCTCGGTAAATGCTGCAGCCATGGAATTGTGGTGATGAAAGACGTTGAAACAACACCAAGGGTAAGGTATGGTTGTACGTCCAATGCAACTCTTTGAGGATATTCATAAATGTGACTGATCACGGTATGTCCTACATGAGTATAATCATAATGTGTAGCTAACGCATACCCATTGCTGGCATCGTAATATGCTGCTTTACAGATACAAGCACTTTCTGAACTAGACCCAGCAGGTGCGATTGAAAAATCTCTGCATGCCACGCACACGATATTGTTGTTGTACCCTACCTTGTATGTGTTGACCGGGCACTCCTGACACGAGACGGGATTCACCCCGTCGTCGCTGTAAAAGAAGCCGGGCGCGCACACACACAAGCTGGCATCGACCGTGGCAGTCGATTCCGTCGTGAACGTTGTGGGACAGACGGTGCAATCAGTGTTGCCGATTGCATCTTTGTACGATCCAATGGCACAAGCCGAGCACTCTGCCGTGGTATCGGGATTGGGCTCGTGGCCCGTGATACACTGGCAATTGGTAATATCAGTGTCTGATGCAACACGCCCTTCCGGACGCACTTGCGTGGAGTGGCACTGTGTGCACGGCCCGCCCAGGGAGCCATAGTAGTTTTCGTTGCAGGAGCAGCTTTGATTGCCAATGTTGGGATCTGTTTTGGTTGCCGAATGCCGCGTGCCAGAGTTGGTGGCACAGTCGTTGCAATGTGAAGATACATTACCAGCACATCCGAGTCCTGGAGCTTTGATATTAATCACACCCCCTCCACAGACACAACAGTGTGTTGCAGCAGATCCTGGAGCTCCAAAATTATCAAATACATGATTGTCTGTGTAATACCACGATGTACCCAAACCATACGTCACAATCCCATTTGCGCACAAGTTCTGTGCATAATAATTGCAATCATCACCCGTATAATCTTCCCATGGATAGCCAAAATATTCAGGATGTGGTAAGTCAAAACATTCATATTCCATGTCGTACTGGTCATCAGGACAAAAGTCACAGTCCACGCAATCTGCGCTTGTGTATGGGAAGTTGTCTATCGGCGTGTAAATATATTCCCCAACACAAGTTTGGCATGTTGTCGAATCCAAGGCATCTGAATACTCACCCCCCGCACATGCTTGGCACTCAAACGGCCCACTGGTAATGTAGCCTGGCATGCACTGGCACTCGTCCTGTGTGGTGGAGGCTTCAGGGGACGTGGCGCCGTCCTGGCATGCCTGGCAAGTTATATCATCGCCTGTGACATTGCTAAAAGTGGCAGTGGGACACGCGGCGCAGTCTCCGTCGGGGCATGGGCTATTGCCATTACAGTGGTAGCCCGCGTCACACTGGCAGCTGGTGTGTGGTGAGTTGTGGGAGAGTGCATTCGTAGGACAAGTGGAGCAAACAGTGGCCTGCCCCGTCGAAAACTGGCCTCCCGTGCACTCCAGGCACTCGGCTACGTTAATTTGGTCGCTGAAGAAGCCCGCCGCGCAAGGCTCGCACTCGTGATTCGTCTGTTCGTAAAAGCCCGGCACACAAAGACAGTCGTCCTGACTCTCCGACGCCTCCCCAGACTCGGAATTTGGCTGGCACGCAAAGCATTCATGCAACGTGCTGGTGGTTATGTTGCTGTACGTATTCACGGGACAGACTTCACAGTGGCTGTTTGGACATGGCTCCAATGGGATCAAAGCACACACAGGACCAGATGCCACATAAACAGTTTGCTGTAAATATCCTTGCGACACATCAATGGCACAGCATCCATCTGCAGCTCCGCCATAACAAGTAGTACTTCCAGGTTGACCTTGTTCATAATTGAATTTAAAATACTCATTTCCAGCCCATGAAAGCGCATAAGGTGAAGTATCAGCAAACGGCCACAACCCGTTGGTGATGTCCGCTTCAATCTCACGCAAGTAGCTATTAGTTTGGTCTTGAATTAAATATGAATTGATATTATCTGGTTGGACAAAGACAATATTCCCTCCTTGAAACCTACGCATAATTGCCTTTTCCCAGATACGACAACCGTTATAAAGATAGACTTCGAAAAAATAATCTCGGCTATCAGCATTCTGACAACCTGTCATCCACCAGGGTAATCCAGCTTTGGAGTGAGTTTGCCATACACCATCACTAAATGTATAATAAGTATAGTCTTCGATTGGACATATATGTCCATTGTTTTCACTTTGTGAAACGTAACAAGGTGTATTGTCAATTGGGTTGTTGCAGACTGTTGTGGGGTATTCCCCGTGCACAGTATTGACCCAGTCGTCAATTGAAGAGGTTAATAAATTTGCGAATAAGTGACCACTACTGGCATACTGGTCTGTTCTGCCCTGCATGTCAATCTTATCTGCCGTGGGCAAATCTACACCGTAAAAGTTCATCACGACGGGGTCCGTACAGACAATATCCGGGCATTTGTAGCCCTTCTTGCACTGGCATTCGACGTGTGGGCTTTCCACGGAGCGGGCATTGGCCGGGCACGACTGACAGGCCGTAACCCCATACTCTGTAGAAAACGTTCCGTTGGTACAATTGAGACATGAATCGATTCCCGCATACTGCCCAGGAAAGCATCCCGAGCATTCCGGACCATCGGGGCTTTGAATGCGAGCATTCCCGGCATCACAAACACAATCATCAATGCTGACACTCCCTTCAATCGAGGTAGACTGTTCCATGCAATCTGTGCACTCGAGACTTGCCAGGGAATCAGTAAACGTGTTGAGGGGGCAGTTCTCACAGAGCCCTACACCCGAGGTGGACTTATTGGTTCCGGGTAAACAAGGAGAACATGCCACACCATTCTCAGTAGCTTGGAATCCGGCAAGACATTCACAAGATGTGATCTCCGTACTTGCCTCGGCAGACGAGGTATTCACAGGACACGAATTACAGGCTTCAATGTTATCAGCCTCCGTCGAAACGCCTTTGAAGGTCCCCTCAGGACACACAAGACACGAGTCTGCATGCCCATAAAGCCCTTCAAAGTAGTAGCCAGCATCACAGAGACAATCAAATCTCGAATCGGAGGCAGGGGGGGAGAGCATGTTGCCCCCACAACTTTGGCACGCATCTTGGTCTACCTCCCGATACTGGTTCGCAGCACAGGCCACACACGAACTCCCATCCGGCGCAGGGGTCCCGGACGAGCTGCTGACATACCCAGCATCACATACGCAAAGCGAGGCCCCCGAGCCAGAACTCGCATTCTCCGCACAGGCCTTACAGTTGAGAAGCCCAGTAACATCAGCAAAGAAATTCTCCTCACACAGGGCACAACTCGAATTGCTCTGATCCGCTTTTGCCGTCCCAAGAGAACAGGGCACACAACCTTCCCCAGACGAACTGGGCTCATACCCAGGGTCACAAACACAGAAAAGCTTGCTAGTTGCCCCACTCGAAACAGTCTTCATGTTCACAGGGCATAACTGCTTGATCCCTTCCTTCCAGTAATAGGGAGGGAGCCCCAGATAACAAAGGTCCCCAGTGCGATTGTACCCATCCACACACGTACAATCATCAACCGAGGATGAGTCTGCATGAATATCACTTAAACTATTCGCAGGACAGGGGTAAGCCTCCCCGCCAGTGCAATACGTAGTCGAATTACAAGGCACACACTGCATGTCCTCAACATGCTCGTCATGAAAACCCAGCGAGGGTGACACAACCAACAAAACAATGTGGGCAAAAAAAATCGGCGAGAGACAGAGTCGTCGCATTTGAAGATACAAAGGAGGGCATTAATATAGTCTGCCATTATGTCATCGCAGGTATTTCTTCGGAAATCTTTAGACATATAAAAGTATATAACTATTATGAATTAAATTGGAATGGGAGAAAAAGAAACTGCGACAAACACACTCGGTGAAATCAAGAATTTGCTCAAAAAGTTTTCTGGAGAGGTTATTATGACAAGAGAAGAACTTGAAAAAGAAGAAGAGTACAAGCCTGGTGCCTTTGATGAACACGTGGATTTGCACGATGGACAGCTTAAACTGGCCTTGAACGAATATCTTGCCCTCTCACTGGCTCTTATTTTTGAGAGCAGAAAGTGCAAAGAAGAAGCAAACGAAAATATAAATCCCCAAGTTATACTAAAAAATACAGTGGTTTTGTACATTGGGGCAGCAAGTGGAGCAGAATCTCATTTGCAGAACTTAGCTAGTTGCTTTGAAAACGTAAAATTCCATTTATATGACCCCAAACTAATGGACGTAGATACTTTGAATGAAGTAAACAAAGAGTTTGAAACAGAAATCAAAACAAATATTGAAACCGAGGATAAAAAACAATTTACTTTTCACCAGCAGTTTTTTCGGAAGGAAGATGTTAACAGATGGAAAGAATGGAAAGCAGTAAACCCCCAGTGTATTCTATTTGTTATCAACGACATCCGGTCTTCCTTTGACTGGCCTTTATATTATGAAAGAAGGAAATTGGCAATCAACTTATTGAAAGATCAAGGTAATTTGATAAAAAATGACAATTATTGTAACGTAGTCGAAGATGTAATGGAACAGAACCGCTTACATGCACATGAACTTGAAACAGTGGTCTACGAAGATACAATTAACCCACAAATATGGGCTGTACAAATGGGAGCAGATTATTTTCTGTCCAAAGTGCGCGATCCATGGGAAGAATATTGGAAAACACCAAACAAACAAAGGCATGGCATTGTTCAACTACAGGGCATGAATCTACTACAAGCATTTGCACGAAATTCCAGTACAGAGGAGAGACTGTTTGTTGTCAAAGATCAACGGGAAAGTAGCAGGTTTATGGGTAATAGAAAATATTTCAAACTCGAATTGGATCCTAATAATGTAAATGATGTCGAGATTGAACCGTATTGGGCTACAACCGAAAAACCACTAGACAACTTTGAATGGTTGAAAAAGAAGAACAAAGAATTAAAGGATGCTGTCAAAAACAGTCCAGGTTATCGGTGCTCAGGTAACATAAAGTATGAAGAAATAGAAAACACGTTATTTGCATATAACAAAAGCAGAGAGGGGGGAACGAAAGATAATGCGATAAAAGCAGTTATACAGGACGTTTTAGATACATTTATCAAAAAATTTAATATAGTTGAAGAGCATCCGATTCGACGCCCCAGATTTCTTGAGTTCTCAACACGACGCCTACATGGAAAGAAAAAAATAGTCAAGGAAGGAAAGTCCGACTACAATACTCAAATGGGTAATTTAGAGCTCGCGTTTGTCAAAAATAAGAAATCTTTTTGGACACAATGGAAAGAAACACCACACAAAAAAACAGGTTTCGAAGTTGATTTATCAAAAGTATTCGACGGCATAAAGGAAAGTTTACAAAATCTAATCATGAATCCAAAACAATACCGAAATCAAGAAGATTATAAAGGCGTGTGTAAAGCTCCCGTTTATTACACAGAGCAACATCCTAAGTGGAAGCTGCATATTTTGACACTGATGCACTTGAATCCAACGATCAGCTTTCAAGACATCTTGAAAAATGATAATTGGGTCTCAAATTACACTTTGGCTCAACTTCAGTATTATTTTATTGATTTTGGACTTACAGATTCATTGAAATCAAGACAAGAAGATTTATATACACGCTTAAAGGAACATTTGTTTAAACAGAGGACAAAGCCCAGGAAATGTTTTATGCCAGGAGTAATAAGTGACGCTCACTTAAAAGTTTTAAAACAAATGGATCAGGAAAATTTCTTTCATAAACGATATTGGGCTATATGTCTGTACAGACAATTTATGACATTTTTCAAACACGACATCCATCTACATAAAGACGAATTTGAAGAGTGGGTAAAAGGGTACGTTAGTGAAAATGAGAACCAACAGTGGTGTCTAGCTTCAAATTCAAAAATGAGCCAGCCATCTGAAAAAGAATCCCCACAACAGCGTTTCTTTCACACTTGGCCCTGGCGAAATTCTTTTTTTCATGCCGCAGCTAGGTATGGAAGTCACGAGGTCGTCAAAGTAATGGTGTCAAATTCTTCATATGTAAACAATATCAATATTAAACGTCTTAAGGATGGAAATACAGCTGTGAATTTGGTATGGTGGGAAATAAAAACGATTTACAAAGCATATAAAAACAAGAAGATGCCAAATAAGTTTGAAGAAAAGATAAATAATTTGCTTGAAACTGATAAAATATTATTCAAGTGTGGGAACCTTAATTATAACATTCCAAATGATTATGAAGAAACGGCAAAAATGTTCATTGAAGAATTGAAGAAAGTTCAAAAGGAAGATGATGATGATAAATTGACGCGGCATTTGAAAACATTAATTCTCACGAATCCATTCTTTCTCTTTTTCGATCCAATTTAATAAAACTATATTTCAGTTTAGGTCTTTTGCCTATAATGTTTACTGAGAATCCCTACGTGCTTCATTTTCCCCTCCCTCCCCTTGCCACTCTTTCCAACCCAAAGTCGAAAGATGTTTTAGAAAGCAAGTCCACGAACCCCGAGGTTTCGGATCGTGGTAACGAAAATCCTTTCGAACCGGATTGGGAATTTGTTTGAAACATAGTACTTGTACATAAAAGAGCGTTTATCCCAACTCTCAAGATGATGCTACTCGAGGCGATAAGTCGCTTCCGCCAGTGTCTCTTTCTCGTGTACGTCTCTCTCGGATTGTTGAGTTTACTGAGTCACATACCCCTCACGAGGGCTCTCTTTACGCCCGTGACACCGAACCTCCACACGAGACGTTCTTCGTGGGACAGGATCTTTCATGCAAGATCCTCTCCCCTCCATTCATCTCTCTATTCATACCCCCCCCCTTCGCTCTTTGCCTGTGTGCCCCTCTCCCTCCCACTTTCGATTCCCAAGTCCATCCCCTTTTCGGTCATACCCCCTCTCACTTACGATTTCCCTCTCCGCCCAAGCCATGCTGCCGAGACAAGCAGTCACAAAGAAAAGACTTTCACTCACAAAGAAAAGACACCCCCCCACGATTCCACGCTTCAGGATGCCATGTCTCGCTTCGCCAGGTTCAAAGAGGCCATCTATCGCCCTAGGCACCATCCTCACCTTCCTCCCTATCGCGAGCGCTCCTGGCGGGTTCCCACTCGCACAGACCAAAGTAATATGGAACAGTATCCTGCGACGCATGCAAGGAGCAAATCACCGGGAAGGGCTTCCAGGACTGTGGAGATCCCCGACGTGTGGATGTTCAATTAAAGAATGTTCAATTAAAGGATGTTCCATTAAAGGATGTTCCATTAAAGGATGTTCC
>CERI01000126.1_pt1 | contig 17862 bp, 23 predicted proteins | sample 350261 | NCBI WGS metagenome assembly CERI01 (sample SAMEA2620979, study PRJEB7988) | marine metagenome | isolation source: saline water (ENVO:00002010), including
AAGAAATCTTTTCAAGAAAAATATAAACCTAAAGAAGTTGAAGAACTATACGACCCTAATAAAGGCGAAATAGGAGGGGACACCGTAACTACTACAAATCAAATAGGGGTAAACATACAACCCATACCAGGTGATAGTACATCTAACTATGTACAAGGTATAGCTACCGATAGCGAAACAAAAGCTAAAAATGCATTTAACACTGGTACTGATATAGCAATATCTAGATTTAATATGGGTACACCTTACGGATATGTAAGTGAAGAAGATGACAACTTAGAAGAAGATAAAAAGAAAAAAAAGAAAAAGAAGTTAACTGATAAACAAAAAAAACACATTGATTTATATCCTGATGGTGAAATAAACAAAAAAGACTTTGAAATCATGCACAAATTGAAGATGTTTAATAAAAAAGAAATTGACGAAAACTTAGAAGAGTCAGCTAAAGAAAAAATGGAAAATATTATTAAGGAATTACTTAATTCTAAAAATGATGAAGGTGGATTTGTAAAAAACGATATTTATTCAGATGTTAATAGAAATAAAATACCTGACATAGAAGAACTAAAAGATATTAAAATAAGTAATTTGGTATCTGACTTTATTAAAACATTGCAAGATAAAGAAGGAGATGAAATATCAATAGTAATAAACGACTTAATACTTAAATTGAGCGACTCAATCCCAACTGATTATAAAAATATTATAAAAAATAATTTTTAACATGGAACAAATTAACGAAAAAAATGAAGAATATGAAAGTAGTACTTATTCAGTACCACCACATCTTCATTCTTCGTTAGGTAAAAAAATAAAAGGTGGTAATATTACTACTAAAATAACTAGATTAAATAAAAAAGAAAAATTAACTAGTGAGGAGCAAAAAACCCTTAGATGGCTTGAAAGTAAAAATACATCTGAAACAAATAAAATAGACGCTAGGAAAAGAATTAAAATGGACACAGACACACCTGGAGATAAAAAAGGATTTAATAATTTTAAAGATACTTACGAACAAAAAAAATCAAACCCGACAAAACCAGGTGGAATACCTAACTTTAGCGTAAAAGGTAAGGGGTCAAAAGTTTCTAATCAACTTAAAAATAATGAAGTTCGATATTACGAATCATATAATAAAGAACTTAAAGACATGAAATATTTAATAGAGTATATGTCTAAAAATAATAACAATGATAAAACAATTTAACTATGAGTAACAAATTAGAACAAGTGGCAATCGACAAAAGAGACACCCTAATTAGTAAAAATTACTATAATAGTGAAAGTGATGCAAACAATTACAGTGCGACTCACACTAGAGCTTTAGCTGACGCAAAAACGCCAGTATATGGTAAAGGTACTGGTATTTTTCTAGACACGTACAAAGGAGGTGGTGATTTTGATGTTAATGGTAATCCAGCTATTTCTGGGTCTGGTAGACTTGCAGCAATTGCTAACAACACATCTACGTGGGGTTACGGACCAACTAGTAATTACACGGCACCAGATATGAGCTTAAATAAAGGAATGGTAGTTATTGGACCATAAATTAAAAAAAAACTAACATGAAACTTTACAATATTTTCGAATCAATTATATTAGAGGAACAAAAGCAATTATTAATAGAAAACGTTAGGAATGAAATACTTAAAGCTATAGAGGGTAAATACAACGTTTGGATTAAATATAGAGACAATGAAAACACTGTAACTAGAAGATATATCCAAATATACGACCTAGGTATGTCTAAAAATAAGAAAATGTCAAAAGAAATGATAAGTGCGTATCAATTAGGGGGAAATACAAAACCAAGTAGAAAAGGTAATGTACCTTATGGGTGGAAACAATTTAGACTTGACAAGATTATAGACGGTTCAATAAAACCAGTTAAAATAACTTACAAAACAGCAGTCAGTGACTTACCATCATACGGAATAGGTTCACCTGGTAACGTTAACGGAAAACCCTTAAGTTCTCAAAAATTTAATAAAAGCACGAATAAAAACATGCAAGGTGTCATAAAAAAAGTAAATTTTAACGAAAAATGAATACAATACCACAACCTGCAGATTTAAGCAGACTAAAAGGAATTTTAGGTAAAGCTAAACAAGTAATGAATACAGTAAATGAAGGTAGTTACCAAACTGGTAATATAGATGCCTCATCATTAGCTCAAAATACAGACAATTATACACAAGCACCAGCTCAAGGTCAGCCTCAACACACTAATCAAATGGCTAACCAACCAACTGCTTATGTGCCAAATAATTCTACATCAAAAGTTATTACCCAAGAAGCAATTAATAAATCTGGTATGCCTGATGAAATAAAAAGAGCCATGATGGAAAATCAAATTCAACAGCCCGACATGAATCATTCATTTACTTTAGATGATGTTTCTGAACTTATTGAAGACAAACCAATGCCAACACCATCGGCTAAAAGACCTGTTAATAATTCTAACCAACAAAATGGTAATATAAATATTAACGAAGCAAAACTTAGAGATATGATTAAAGATGTCTTAATTGAATACTTGTCTGGTAATTATACTCAGAATATAACTGAAGGTGTTATTAAAAAAACGATAAACACTTTAATTAAAGAAGGTAAAATTAAAACAAAAAGATAATAAATTAAAACGTTTAGAAAGATAATTAAGCCCATTTTTATGGGCTTTTTTATTTATTAATAAATCTACTCACTATACTTTACTAATTATAATTAACGCCTATTTTTATTTAAATTAAGAAGATATGGAAAGTTATACAAAAGGTAATGATTTATCACTAAACAGTAAATCAAAAATAAAGATATTAGTACACCCATCAGACAGAACAGGGGTTGGTTATTTCAGAAGCACCAAACCGCACGTTACATTAGAAGAATTGTATCCAGATGAATTTCATGTGGATATAGACTATACTCCAAAGTATAATAACGAAGAATGGCTTAAACAATATGACATAATTCATTATCACAGAACTTTTGGTCCATATGAAGAAATGGAAGAAACCTTAAATCGATTAGATAAGCTAGGTATTGTTAGCTTTATGGATATAGATGACCACTGGTCACCTGGACAACATCACCCAGCCTATACTATGATTAAAAATAGTGGCATGGATGTTAAAATTAAAAATAATATAAAATTAGCTAGAAATATAATAACAACTACTGAGTTGTTTGCTGATTTAATTAGAAAAACAAACCCTAATGTATTTGTTTTACCAAACGCCATAGACCCGACAGAAACGCAGTACACTCCAAACCCAGAATCATCAGATAGACTTAGAATAGGTTGGTTAGGGGGTTCATCACACTTAAAAGACTTAGAAATACTTAAGGGTGTGTCTGGTAAGTTAAAATCGGAAGGGTTAATAGATAAGGTACAATTTGTAGTTTGCGGATTTGACCTAAGAGGAACTATGACCATTATTGACCAACAAACAGGTAAACAAACTCAAAGACCTATTAAACCAATGGAAAGTGTTTGGTATCAATATGAAAAAATATTTACAGATGATTACAACACAATAAGTGAAGAATATAAAAACTTTTTACTCTCATTTAAAAAAGAAGAATATTCTAATATAAAAAATGAACCTTATAGAAGAGTCTGGACAAAACCTATTACTACATACGCTACTAATTATAACTTATTTGACGTTTCTTTAGCACCAATTGAAGAGCACACATTTAATAAGGTTAAATCCCAATTAAAAGTTATTGAAGCTGGATTTCATAAAAAAGCTATTATAGCTCAAGATTATGGACCTTATCAAATAGACTTAAATTCATACTTAACTAAAAGTGGTGACAAAAGAATACAAGACCCAATTATTAACCCAGAAGGAAATTCATTATTAGTTAAATCAAATAAAAACCGTAAAGATTGGTATAGAAATATTAAAAGATTAATAGAAAATCCAAGTATGGTTGAAGAACTAAGAAACAATTTACATAATACAGTTAAAGACACTTATAGTATAAATGCTGTTTGTAAAAGTAGAAAAGAATTATATGTTAATTCGTTAATTAAAAAAGGTGTATTAACAACTACTTTATAAAATAATATAATATTTTATTGTTATTAAGGAATAAAATATGTACTTTTGAGATATATAATAAACTTTAAAAAAAGTAATGATATGTTAACAGAAGAAAAAATTAAAAAAAATGCACAGAAATTTAACGAAACAGGTGTTAAATATGGTGTTGTAAACGACGAACTAACAACACTACTCGGTATAGACTTTATTACTGCACCATGTACTACTACGACAAAATTATACGGAGCCTATGACGGTGGTTTGATACAACATATACTTAACGTTACCAAACACGCTATATCTGTAAATAATTCTTTACCTGAAAGTAAACAAGTAAGTAAAGAAGTAATTATCAGAGTATGTTTAATTCACCAGATAGGTAAGTCAACCATGTATTCTGAACAAACCTCTAAATGGCATAAAGAGAATAAGGGTGAAATGTACAAGTTTAATGAAGAATCATTAAGTATGAGTACAGCTGAGCGTTCAGTATTTTACGCTTTAAAATCAGGTATAGTATTAACTGAAGATGAGGTATATGCTATATTTAACTACAATAGTGATTTTGCTTACTGGTCACTTGACAAAGAAGGTGAAAAACTAGCATCACTACTTAAAGTAGCCAATCTAATGGCAATAATTGAAGAAAAATAAAAACACTACTTATGAATGGAATAGAAGCGTCTCATGCAGACCTAAACGAAAAACTAGCTAGAGCTATTGACCCTAATGACAAATATAGTTTAGATGATTTTGATAAAGAATTTGGTAGCGTTAATCACACGTTCGGTACAGATGTAAATCAAAATGAAGGAACTACACCTGGGTTTAATTACGATATTAAAATAAAAAACACTTCCAAAAACGAAACACCTAAATATGAAACAAATGGTTCTGCTGGATTTGATTTTAGAGCCAATTTACCAAACGAAGGGGAAGTAATTACAATAGGGCCGTCAGGTAGTGGTAACAACATTGCTATGGTACCTACTGGTTTGTATTTTGAGTTACCATCTATAATGGAGCTACAAGTAAGACCAAGAAGTGGTCTAGCTGCTAAAAAATCAATTACTGTTTTAAATTCTCCTGGTACAGTAGACAGCGACTACAGAGGTGAGGTTAAGGTTATATTAATTAATCACGGAACTGAAGACTTTGTAATAAATAACGGAGATAGAATAGCACAAGGTGTTATATCTTCAGTTTTTAATAGTGACTACATTACACTTAAAGAAGTAGATGAATTGAGTAATACTGAAAGAGGGTCTGGAGGTTTTGGTTCTACAGGTGTAAAATAAGATAAAATATGATTAGTATTATATATTGTACAAGAGAAAAAAACCCGAAGCATTACGAACATCTAAGAAAAAGTTCTGGAATACGAAACGGTTTAGAAATTATTGAAATTGTAAATAATGGCGAGTCTTTAACTAAGTGTTACAACAAAGGGTTAAAACAAGCCACAAATGATATTGTTGTGTTTTGTCATGATGATATCCTATTCAATAAAGACGGGTGGGGTAAAAAGTTAATAACCCTTTTTAATGATAGCGATTATGGAATTTTAGGTATTGCTGGAACTACAAATCTACATGAAAGTGGTAGATGGTGGACCGACAAATCAAAAATGGTTGGAATCGTAAAACACTCACATAACGGCAAGACTTGGGAAAGTAGGTATTCGGGTAACTTCCCTAAAGAGATAATAGAATCGGCAACTGTGGATGGTTTGTTTTTTGCTGTACATAAGAATAGAATTAAACATGAATTTGACGAAAATGTAAAAGGATTTCATTTTTATGAAATAGATTTTTGTTTTAGAAATAAACTATCTGGCGTTAAAATTGGAGTTATTTTTGATATTAAATTAACTCATAAGTCAATAGGTGAAACAAATGAAGAATGGGAAAATAATAGAAAATTATTTATTGATAAATTTAAAAATGATTTACCATTTAATATTAAAGTAATTCCAAAGATTGACCAACTAGACGTTAATTTAAATGAAAGTCCAAAAGTAAAAATATTAATATCCACTAGTGGTGATAAGACTAAATTAAAAAAACTGTGTAATAGAATATTTGAATTAGGGTATCCTAATTATACTGTTGATGTTGTAGTTAATCAAAAACATATTGAGGAATATAAAGAATTAGAGATTGAAGGGACTACCTTTCATGAAGGAGTTTACAATACGATAAATAAAAACTTATCAATATTAAAATGGGACACAGACTTTATCTCAGAAAAGGAAGAACTAGTTCTTTTTGTGTCAGACAATATAATTATTGAAAATGATATAATAAGTAAGTTTGTTAAATTATATACTGGGAATAAAAAATCATTTGGTGCTGTATTCCCTAGAGTCTTAAACGAAGACGATACAATACTATCTTGTGGAGTTAATAATATAATTATAGAACAAAATGGTAAATCTAATGCTAGGTATGATTTCAAGGGTACTAATAGCTACTACAACTTCAGAAAAGGTATATGTGAAGAGAATTTTGGGAATATGGGCTTATGTTTTATGACTACTTATCAAAACCTAGAAAAATATGGTTGGTTTAGATTAGACTTAGAAAAAATGTTTTATGAAACTGCTTTTTCATTAGAATGTTCCTTAAATAAAAAAAGAGTTTTAGTTGATAATGACTGCGTTGTTAAACTAACTGATAAATTTATAGAGGGTGAAACAGATAGTGAAAAAATTAACGAAGATTATCGTAAGTTTATGAGTATATTTACTGAAAGTAAAAAATATCATAAATTTTTAAAGATAATAAAACAGTAATGATAAAAATATTAACAGGGTATAGTGATAAAGGTGGGTCAACCGTAGCATTAAGTAACCTAACTAATTCATTAAATGAATTTGGTTATGAAACTACTATGTATGGACCTCACGACCATCACTTAAAATTATGTAAGTCAGGTAAATTAACTCAAGATGTAATTAATAACGTTAAAGAAGACGACTTACTAATTACTCATTTTTTACAATTACCAACAAGACCAAACTGTAAAAAGGTGGTATTGTCTTGTCATGAAAAATGGTGGTTCGATGTCGGAGGTATACCAAAACACTGGGATGAAGTAGTTTTCTTACATGATGCACATAAGGAGTATCATAAAAAATACAAAGGACTGTCAGTTGTAATACCAAACATAAAAGAACCATTACTTAAAACTGATAAAAAGGATTTAGATTTAGTTGCTGGAATCATTGGTAGTATTGAAGATAGAAAGCAGACTCATATCTCTATTCAGAGAGCTTTAAAAGATAAATGTACTAAGATATACCTATTTGGTAAAATAGGTGAACAGAGGTACTACGACAGCTTTGTAAAACCTATGCTAGGTATTCCCATTATTGTGGAATACGGTCATGCTCAGGATAAACAAAGTATGTATGATATGGTTGGAAGAGTTTACCATTCATCTAAGGGTGAAGTAGCTTGTCTTGTAAAGGATGAGTGTTGGTCAACTGAAACTAAGTTTTTTGGTAATGAAGAAACTGAAAACACTGTATCGGACTTAAGTAATGAAGAGATAATAAAAAAATGGATTAAAGTATTAGGATTATGAGAATACACGCATACATAATAGCATGGAACGAAGGTAGAGTACTTCCATACACACTAGACCACTATTCACAGTTTTGTGAGAAAATATTTGTTTATGATAATATGTCAACAGATAATACTGATGAAATATGTAAAAAATATCCAAAAGTTAAGGTTGTAAAATGGACTACGTCAGATAAAAAATACAATGACGTTACTTTAGCTGAAATTAAATCAAACGTGTATAAGCAAAGTAGAAAAGATAATGTTGATTGGGTTATAGTATGCGACTCTGATGAATACTTATATCATGAAGATTTAATTTCTAAATTAAAAGAATACAAATCTAAAGGTGTGACAATGCCTCTTATTGATGGACACGATATGTGTTGTGAAGAGTTTCCAAAATACGATGGAGAATTATTAACCAATAAGGTTAAAATCGGGTCAGAAACTTACGAACCTATGTGTAAGAACATAATTTTTGACCCTTCATTAGATATAAAGTACATGCCAGGTGCCCACGCTAATCAATCATTTGGTCAGGTTAAATCCGATAAGGCTGAATTAAAGCTATTACACTATAAGTTCTTAGGTAAAGATTATGTTTTAACAAGGTACAACGAATTAGCTAAACAGTTATCTGATTTTAATAAAAAACACGGGTTATCTAGACACTGGAATGAACCCCCGTTTGAATACATGGATAAGATGTTATCTGATAAAAATTATGTAATATGAAAAATATATTAGTTTCCGATTTTACAGTAAAAGAAATGCCTCATGGTGGTTCAGAATGGGTTAATCAAGTTATAATTGAAGAATTTAATCTTGACTTTGAATACAGTAATAAAATAAATCAGTTTAATAAAGATAATCTATATATAATATCTAATATATCATTAATGAGTAATGAAGTTATGAATCAAATAGTTGATTATAATTACGTAATTTTAGAACATGACTATAAGATATGTGAGAGTAGACATCCCTGGAGATATCCAAATAATCTAATACCAAAAAGTGACAGGACTAATTATGAATTATATAAAAAAGCTAAAGCTGTGTTTGTTCAAACAACTGACCACTTAAATGTATATTTAAAAAATGATGTTAAGGGTAACTTTATTAATTTAAATTCTAGTATTTGGTCTAATAAAGATTTAGATTTATTATCTGGTTTTATTAATAAAGAAAAAAGTAATAAGACAGCAATATACGCAACTAATAATTGGATTAAAAATACAAATGGTGCGATAGATTATTGTGTTAAAAATAACTTACAATACGGCTTAGTACCTAATCAGGATAGGAATAGTTTTTTAAATGATTTATCTAATTACAGTTCATTAACATTCTTCCCAATAGCTAGAGAAACTTTTTGTAGATTAGTAATAGAAGCTAAATGTATGGGTATGGATGTGGTTACAACTAGAAACTACGGTGCGTCACTAGAAAATTACTTTGATTTAAAAGGGCAAGAACTAATAACCTTTTTAAGGATGAGTACTAAAAATAACTTAAAAAAAATAAAAAAATACTTAAATGGTAATACTAACAACCCTATATAACGCTGAGAACTATATAGAAAGATGTATAAACTCAATAATTAGTCAAAACTATACTGATTTTAAATGTTATATTACTGACGACATGTCTACTGATAATTCTGTTAATATAGTGAAAAATGTTATTTTAAATGATGATAGATTTATATTAATTGAAAATACTAAAAAGTTGTACCAACCTGGTAATTACGACCAAGTTATAAGACATAATAAAAGTATTGATGATAATGAAATAATAATAGAGGTTGATGGTGATGATTGGTTACCCGACCCACACGTATTTGATAGAGTTAAAAATATTTACGAAAATCAAGATATATGGTTAGCAAATGGAAGTTTTATATACTCAGATGGTAGACCTGGATTTGCCGCACCACCCAACAATATAGACAACATTAGACATGAATTTTTCACCGCATCACATCTTAGAACATGGAGAGCTTTTTTATGGCGAAATATTGAGGAAGATTATCTAAAAGATAGTAATGGTAATTACTGGGAAGTGGCTGGAGATTTAGCTTTTATGTATCCTATGATTGAAATGTCAGGTCCAGAACACTATCACTTTATGAGGGAAATAAATTATATATATAATGAAGAAAATCCATTAAATGACCATAAAGCAAATATAGTGAAGGTAAATAAAGTTAGAAGTATCATACCTAACAATAAAAAATATGATAGACTAATTAGATGATATACTGTAATTTAAAGGGTGGTTTAGGTAATATGTTTTTTCAGATAGCAACTGCAGTATCTTTTGCTCATGACTTAAACACCAAACCCTCATTCCCAAATAAATTACAACATTTAAAATACTTAAACGAAGACAATACTTACAACCCGTCTTTAAAACATAGTTTTAGTTACGAAGCAATATTAGACGGACTATTAATTAAACAACCAGAAGCAGGTTTAAACACTTTTAAATTTCCATTTGAATACACAGAGTTAAAGATAACTGATAACTGTATCATTGATGGATTCTTTCAAAGTGAAAAATACTTTAAGCATAATAGACAAATAGTTGGTAATAGACTTTGTGCTCCAGACCATATTAATAAAGAAATAGAAATAAAACATGGTCATAAATTAAAAGGTATAACTACATCAATACATGTTAGACGTGGAGATTACATTAAATACCCTAATCATCATCCAGTTCAAACTATAGAATATTATCAAAAATCAGTTGATTTACTTAAAGGTAAAACTGATACATTTTTAATATTTAGTGATGATATTGAATGGTGTAAAAATAATTTAAATATAGACAATAGTATTTACATTGAGAAAGAAAAGGACTATATTGAACTATATTTAATGGCCAAATGTAATAACAATATAATTGCTAATTCTTCATTTTCTTGGTGGGGAGCTTGGTTAAATACTAATCAAGACAAAACTGTTATTGCGACTAAAAATTGGTTTGGGTCGGCGATAAATGAAGAGACTAAAGATATTATCCCAGAAAAATGGATTAAAATTTAATTATGGAAAAATAGAAAATATGAAAGAAAAAAAAGAATTTGCAAAAAAATTAATTAAAGCTGGTAAAAGAATTTACTCGCAAACAATAGAAGACGGTGTTATCGAGTCAATATTCGACAACATAGGTGTTACAAATAAATATTTTATTGAGTTCGGAGCCTGGGATGGTGTTAAATTTTCTAACACAGCTAATCTTAGAATTAATGAAGGATGGTCTGGCTTACTATTAGAAGGTAATAAGGAAAGGGCTGATGAACTAGACTACGTTAGTCATGCTTTTTTAACAGCCGAAAACATTAACGACCATTTTGAAAAACATAACGTACCTAAAGAATTTGACTTATTATCGATAGACTTAGACGGTAATGATTACTGGATTTGGAAAGCCATCGATGAAAGTAGGTTTAGACCTAGAGTTGTGGTAGCAGAATTTAATTGTAATTTTCCTAACCAGTTTGAATCTAAAGCTATTAAATACGACTCGGATTTAATTTCTACTAACCCATCAGTTCATTATTATGGAGCATCAATACCTGCCTTTAAAAAATTAGGTGAATCTAAGGGGTATAGTTTAATATGTAGAGTTAATAATCATAATTTATTTTTTGTGGACACTAATTTATTACACAAAGACGATATAGATATTCCATTAGAATTATTTTTAAATAAAGACGGTAAGGCTACTAAAGATTCACCTGCAGCTGGACCAGACCAGAATAAAAATCTTCATGGTTATGACAGTAAATTATTGCATGATATTTTTTATGGAAAAAATATGGAACCACATTGGAATGATTATGCCGACACAAGTATAAATATTTGGTGGGAACAGAGATTTGATAAACCTTGGATAGACGTTTAATTATGGAAAAAATATACTCTAAAGTAAACCCTAAATTACTATTACACGTTATTAATAGAGTTTCAGAAATAGAAGGTAGAACAGAAGTTATAGAGGAAAATAACTTTATTCAGTGTGCGACACTAAGGATGGAAAAAGGTAAAACCTTTCCACCGCATAAACATATTGAAAAGAAAAGAACTTACAAAAAACAGAAGGCTCAAGAAAGCTGGGTAATCATTAAAGGTAGAGTTAAATGTAAATTTTACGATATTGATGATAAACTTATTGCCGAACCTATCTTAGGTCCAGGTGATGCTAGCTTCACATTACATGGCGGTCATACATACGAAATACTAGAAGAAGACACAGTGGTTTATGAATATAAAACTGGGCCATATGAGGGTCAGAAATTAGATAAAACCTTCTTAAATAAATGAAACTCCTATTCAATTACGCACATAATAGATTTTTAAAGTCTCAAAAGCTTAACACCGAAACAGGTATGGGTATTGGCGGCTTTGACAAAGTATACGAATATGGTAAAAAAGACATTGACCCAGTATTCTATAATAATTACAAACATATTTTAGACCAACAAAGAGGTGCTGGATATTGGCTATGGAAGTTTCATTTCGCAAATAGATTGTTAAACGATAAATCTATCCCTGAAAATAGTTACATTTTCTATGCTGACTCAGGCTCTAAGTTTATTGACTCAATAGATAAAGTTATCGAGGTTTTTGAACGGGATAAATTATCCGTAATGACGTTTAGACAAAATTTAATGAACTATGTGTGGGCTAAGAGAGATGCGTTTATATTAACAGATACAGATTCCCCAGAATACACGCAAAGTGGTACCAGAGCTGGTGGTTGGTTTTTATTAAAAAAAAATGATTATAGTAGAAATTTTATCTCAGACTGTTACGAATATGGTAAGGATTATAGAATAATAACCGATTCGCCCAACGAATTAGGGCAACCTAACTATGAGGGGTTTATTGAAAACAGGCATGATGAAACGATAATTAGTTTAGTTAGTAAAAAATATAAATTATTCCCTTATAGAAACCCATCTCAATGGGGATATATTGGTGATGTTAATTTTACTAATAATAAATACGGAGAAGAAGGACTTAAAGAAATGGAAGAAAGGTTTGGCAAAATGTCCACATGGGGTACTAAATACGGTTGCTATTTTCATGGTGAGTCTTTAAATCAGTATCCTTCAATACACATCGATGACAAATCAACTTACCCAACAATATTAGACTTACATAAAAATCCAAATTAAATGAGTAATTTAACATTAAATAAAAATGAAATAGGAAGGTGGTTTCAAGATAGAGGAGATTATACACATAATATTACTTATGACCTAACAGAAAACTCAAATGTTATTGACTTAGGTGGTTATACTGGTGTGTGGGCTAATCAAATTATTGAAAAATACAACCCAAATATGTTCATACTAGAACCAGTTAAGTTGTTTCATGACGGAATGGTTAATAAGTTCAAGGGTAACTCAAAGGTTAATTTATTAAACGTAGGTGTTGCTACTGAAAATAAGTTAGGTAAAATATATATGAGTGGTGACGGAACATCTTCCAACCTTATTAACGATGAATCGATAGATGTAAAATTTAATACAATTGAAACAATATTAGACAGGTGGGACATAGACAAGGTTGATTTAATTCAAATTAATATCGAAGGGGACGAATACTCAGTACTGGAACATATGATTAAACACGACTTATTAAAACACTTTAAAAATATACAAATACAATTTCATTTAGGAATTGAAAACGATAGAGAAAGGCGAGAAACTATTAGAAAAGCCTTTATCAATAATAGTTTTGAAATTAATTTTGATTACCCATTTGTTTGGGAATCTTGGAGAAATACAAAATGGTAACGCTTCATCACATAGTGGGTTAGAAAATATTAGTATACTAAACAATATATAAATTATGATTTACATAGTAGGTGACAGTCATGTGTCGGTTTTTTCAGGTGTTGATTTAAGTAAAAACGGGTTAAGACATATGCAACCAGAATTCGGAACATGTTACACCTTGAGTCAAGGTCAACTAAGAAATGTTATAAGCAAATTCGAACAAAATATTCCTCATTTTCTAGCAATTAAAGTTGGTTCACATACAGCATACAACTCAATAAATAAAGTACAAAAAATAGAACAAGTCATAAAAGAGTATAAGATTAATAAAAACGACTATCTTTTTTTATCTTTTGGTCAGATAGACATTCAAAATCATTTAGTGAAAAATTCAATTAAAAATAACGTTTCGCTTAGTGACACAATTGATAATTGTATAGAAAGATATGGTAAAACAATAAAATATTTAAAATCAAATTATCCCGATTTAAGGCTGGGCATTTACACTCCTCCAGCAACTTCAATCGGATGTGGTAATAACCCTATTATATCAACTAAAGAATCAATAAAAATTAATAATATTACTTTTGAGTTTAATGAAAAACTTAAAATTTTAGCTAATAAATTAAATATATTATATAAAGATATATCTACTAATTTAGTTTTAGATAACGGATTAACCGATAATAAATTTGTTTTGGATGATATTCATTTATCACAAGAAGCTATGCCACTAATAATGAAAGAGTTTAAAGATTTAATAAAATAAATATGGCAGTATTATACAATATAGATGGTAAGAACATTTTGTTTGTTCACATACCTAAAACGGGCGGTGGCTCAATAGACAAAACATTATCACCTCATAGTAGAAAAGATAAGGTACCTAAAGGAGGTCAAGCTAATATAATACAAGGTCATCCTGGAATACATGAGTGCAACATGACAGTTAAAGCGGATTATACATTTTCGGTTATTAGAAATCCTTGGGACTTAAGAGCGTCTTGGTATTACTACGTAAGAGGTAATCCCGTATCAGAACATGGTCACAAATACGAATATGATATTATTAAAAACATGTCATTTAAAGAACACTTACTATGGTTAAATAACGAACACATAGACAATATGACCAACTCTATATACGGAGGTGTAAGTTCTAGGTTATTTATAAAACAACAATCAGCGTATATAAACCCTGATGTTAAAATTTTAAGACTTGAAAATCTTAAGACTGATTTTGATAATTATATGTTAGAATTAGGGCTAGATATTGAACTAAATACTCACTTTAGAAAAAGTGGTAATAATAATTATATTAATGAATACGATTCAGATACTATTGAAATAGTTAGAAAAATTCATAATGATGATATTATTAAATTTGGATATAATTTTAAATAATTAACAAGGTAAAATAAAACTACTTAAATGGTAAATTATTTTAAAAGCATAGGTGAAGACGTTTTTATTGACAAGAATGTCAACATAATAAGACAAAATTTAATTGAATTAAAAAACCACATATCTATTGACTATGGGTTTCACTGTACCACTTCAATGAAAATAGGTAACTATGTACATATTGGTCCTCACGTATCATGTATTGGAGGTACTAACGCAATATTAATAGCTAAAGGGTTTAACAACATCATGTCAGGAGCTAGATTAATTTGTGGCTCTGACAGGTTTGACGGAAGCGGCTTGTTTGGGGCATTAATACCAAGCGAGCTAAAAGGTAAACAAATAATAGAACCAATAATTATGGAAGAATTTTCCAATATAGGCACTAACGCTATCGTTATGCCAGGCTCCACATTAAGAAAGGGTGTATTATTATCTGCTGGTAGTTTATTAATCGGTGACACTGAAGAATGGGGGGTTTACAAAGGTAATCCAGCCGTATTAGTAAAAAAGATTGACGGTACTAAAATTATTAAAAACGCTAGACAACTAGGGTATGAATAAAGAAAAAATAAATATGGTTGGTGGTGGCTTTCAGCACGAAATATGTTCATCAGCTGGAAGTATACCAGAATACATTGAATGGGTTAAAGATGGTTCAGCTACAATATCAATACATATTGATTACGGCATTAACGGAATTAAAATAAATAAATCAAAAAAAAATTACGCTTGGTTATCAGAATCTAAAACAATAAATACAGGTTTGTATAATTGGTGTGTTAATAATATTAATTTTTTAGAGGAAAACTTTGAAATGGTTTTTACACATGACGAGTCATTATTACCACTATCAGATATATTTAAAATGGTTATATGCAACGCTAGACCATGGGTTAAAGACTTTGGTATCCATAAAAAAAGCATGATGCTATCAATGGTAGCATCATCAAAGGTAATGTGTCCAGCACACATTTATAGACAAGAAATTATTAATAAATTTACTGGACAAATGGACCATTTCGGAAGAGGGTTTAAACAAATAGAAACTAAAGATGACGGTATTCGAGATTATTACTTCTCAATAGCTATGGAAAACGGAGATTACCCTCTTATGTATACCGAAAAAATATCAGACTGTTTCGCTATGGGCACAATACCAATATATTACGGTTCAAATAGAATTAATGAAATATTTGATGATAATGGTATTATAATGCTAACTGATAACTTTAAAGTTGAGGATTTAAGTAAAGAGTTGTACTACTCAAAAATAGAATCGGTAAAATATAACTTAGACATTTCAACAAACCTACAAACAGTTGAAGATTACATATATAACACTTATATAAAATAATATAACATGAGCTTTAATACAATTACAGAATTTGAAGAAAAAATCGCTGAGTTTTTTGGTTCACCATACGCCGTAGCGGTTGATTGCTGTACACACGGCGTTGAACTATGTCTTAGATATACTAATGCTAGAAAGATAAGCGTTCCCAAACGCACGTATATCTCAATACCTTTTTTAGCTGAAAAACTAAGAATCGAACTTGAATGGAAGGATGAAGAATGGAAAGATTTTTATTATTTAACTAATAAAATTATTGATTCAGCTGTACTTTGGGAGAAAGATTCGTATATTAGTAATACATTTATGTGTGTTAGTTTTCAATATCAAAAACACCTAAGCTTAGGTAGAGGTGGTATAATTTTAACTGATGATAAAAACGCAGCAAAAGAGTTAAAAAAGATGTCATACGATGGTAGATTGCCAGACTCTCCATGGAGAGAACAAAATATTAGTAGTATGGGGTATCACTATTACATGACACCAGAAACAGCATCTTTAGGGTTAGAAAAATTAGATGATGCAATCAAAGCCAAACCTAGAAAATGGGTTGTTACTGATTGGCCAGATTTAACAAAAATGGATATTTTTAATAAAATTGAAGGGGTTGACCCTTACTTACAAACAAGATAAAAATGAAAAAAGCTTTTATTACAGGAATTAACGGACAAGACGGAAGTTACTTAGCAGAATATTTATTATCGCTAGGGTATGAGGTGCATGGAACAGTTAGACGTAACTCTACTTCAGAAAACCAATCAGCTAGGCTAGAGTTGGCATTTAAAAGTAAAAACCTATACACTCATTACGGGGATTTACTTGACCAAACATCAATAGAAAGACTATTAACTGAAATAATGCCAGATGAGATATACAACCTAGCGGCACAGAGTCATGTTAGAGTTAGTTTTGACATACCTCAATTTACGGTTCAAACAAATTCTTTAGGTGTTGTTAACATACTTGAAGCGTATAAAAGAATTTGCCCCAAAGCAAAGTTTTATCAAGCTAGTTCTTCAGAGATGTTTGGATTAACAGTTGAAGATGACGGATTTCAAAGAGAAAATACAATTATGAATCCAGTTTCACCATATGGATGTTCAAAGGTTTTTGCTTACAATATGGTAAGACATTACAGAAGAGCTTATGGGTTACATGCAGTTAACGGAATATTATTTAATCATGAATCTCCAAGAAGAGGTTCTAACTTTGTAACAAACAAGGTAGTAAAAACCGCTTGTCAAATCAAATTAGGGTTAACCGATAAATTAGAGTTAGGTAATATGGATTCTTATAGGGACTGGGGTCACTCTAAAGACTATGTTAAAGGAATGTATCAAATATTAAACCATGATAAGGCTGACGATTTTGTAATATCCACAATGAAAACTCACTCAGTTAGAGAAATGTGCGATGTTGTTTTTAAATATTTAAATTTAGATTATAAAGACTATGTTACACAGAACCCTAAATTCTTAAGACCAGAAGAATTACCATACTTAAAGGGAGACTCGACAAAAATAAGGTCTACTTTAGGGTGGAAACCAGAATATACATTTGAATCATTAATGTATGAAATGTGTGACCATTGGATGGATACATTGCAAGGTAAAAAATCTGATAGGTAAATTAAAATAGTTTAACAATGATAAAATGGGTTAAAAAAAATTTAGCAGCTTTTTC
>CERI01284287.1_pt1 | contig 17856 bp, 13 predicted proteins | sample 350261 | NCBI WGS metagenome assembly CERI01 (sample SAMEA2620979, study PRJEB7988) | marine metagenome | isolation source: saline water (ENVO:00002010), including
CGTTTTATAAGTACTATCGGTATCTAAAGCACAATTTTCATAATGACCTATTGCACACCCTTTCTCATTTAAACAAGGTAAAATTAAAAAGTAGTCTGGTTTGGTTATCTTTTGCATTCCATTTAACAAATATAAAAGCGTTTGTTGGGAACGTAATAATTGACTTGTATACAATTGATTTATTTCTTGCACATTGTTCTTCTGCATGTAATCTTGCAACTTCGTTCCTATTGCTTTCATTTCCGCTTCTCCACCAATTAACATCGTATCATAAATACGGTTGACTAAAACCTTTTTAGGATTTTCGTTATGAAACGCCACTCCATGTCTTACTATATACAATTCAACATTTGGTATCGCGTTTTTGTCTAATTTATCTTGATAGTTTTGTATCCATGACGTAAATAAATAAGGTTGTTGTAAAGAACTGCCTTCAGAATTATAGTCATTCGCCACGAAATAAGGCCCTTTTTTAAATTTTGTATTCGGGTCTCCTGTAATGACCAATTCTATATTACTTACTATTGGTACTGGTTCAACTCCACCTATTTGAGGTGTCATTAATTTACCTTTTCCAAATATTCCTAATCTATCTTGCAAAAACCCTTGTATTCTATTTTGATGACTTACGATTAACCCCACTTTTTTATCATCTCGATGTAAGTTGGGGTCATAGATAGAAAGTTTCAATACAGCTCCATTAAAAAAGCGAATTTCTTCACCTGGGTTCACCTGTTTATCCATATTAATGGGTTGACTACTCGGGTTATACCAATCCTTCGAACTCGAAGGATTTGAAATATCACCGCCCTTTTTGCTATTTTTTTTTACCATTATATAAATGATTTCGATTTTTCTTTATCAAAATCTTCTATTTGGAATGAGTATATGTGTGTATAGGAAAATTCCTAAATAACATCACTTATTTTAGACATTTCACTTCGGTAAGATAAAATTAAAATAATAAATTATATTGTATATAGTAATAACTGATTCATACATAAATAATTATGATAAATTTGGAATACGTAAAAAAAAATTATTTATCTTTTATTCAACAATCGATTGTAGAAAAAGAGATAGATATGCTTGATTGTAATAAATATTTTACTAATTATAAAAATGAATTTTCATTCATTCAACACAATAACGAAAAAATCTTACAAATTCCAGTAATTCATCATTATTATAATAATAAAAATAGCAATAAATTTGAATCATATGTAAAAGGTACAAAAAATAAACCGTTTGAAGGATTCAATAAAGAGGAATATATAAAAAATTCGGAAGTTGCATTTAACGCAAGTTTAAATAATGATGCCAAAGCATATATCCATTATATATTAAAAAATCCAAATCTAAAATTTATTGATATTAAATCAGACATTCGCATCTTTAAAGACACACAAGACAATGTGTTATGGATAGAATTTTTAAAGGGGCTATGGGATAATTTTAATCCATGGGAATTTAAAAAAAAAGAGAAAATAATAGGAAATGTGAAATATTTGTTTATGGAATACGTTAAACAAGAATTACACTTGTTTATTGAAAAAAAAGAACAATGGGTAAAAGTAGAATCGACTAGCAAACCCGAAATCCCGATTGAGAAACCCAACGTTAGCAAACCCGAAATCCCGATTGAGAAACCCAAAATTACCAAACCCACTCTTGCACCAAACAAAGAAACGACCATATTACCATTCGAACTTCAAAAAACCTACAAACTGATACCGGAACAAGTTTACTTGTTAGGAAATATTACTCATTTTTATAACGACCATATGAAATATATAGAAAAGGACAAAATCGTCGCGCTATTTATCGAAAATAAACAGTGTCTTGAACTCGCATTTTTAATTCACAGTAGTTCTAAAATGAGATTTAATTTCAGTTCTATGAATGTTAAAAACATCAAAATTGTATCCGTACCCATTGGAAAAAATGACCATGTCTATAGTGAAGACGAAATCATTCATTTATATTACCACTACGGTCTCATACGTTTTCCTCTAAATGAATTGGGTCTTTCCTTTTTTTATGATGTTTATATGAATCAAAAACACAAAAAATACAATCGAATACTATTTATTTTATGTTATGCCTATTCTTTTGGAAATAATAAAAACGACAATTATTCCGCACTGATTAAAAATACTTTAAAACAAGATATATTTCATAAAGAAACAGTATTAATTATTAATAAACCTGTTCAGCAAAATGGTACTCTCCCACGACTATCTTTGGAACTGATTCATTGGTTCAGTAAATATTACAATATCCAAGTACTATGCATGAAAAAAAAACCAGAAAAAGATTCCCTACCCACAATCGATATAGATACAAGTCATTATTACTATAAACATATTCCCTTTTGTTTTATTCGCACTTTATATGCCGATGAAATCGAACAATTCATTAACAAGTCCTCTTTTTCGCACATCTTAAATTATAAATCTCACGAAGCTTTGTTATGGAATATCAACCAAAAACAAGTAGTTATATGCGATAATTCAATGGATTCATTCAATATTTCTATAATGGCTAACAAAAATAACATTGAAAAATTGTTTGTCACGAGTCAATTTCATAAAAATTTAATGATATACAAGGACTTAATATGCCCAATCCATATTTTTAAAGAGTACAAAATAAAGGAACCATTCAATCCTCCAAACGTTAAAATCAACTTTACTTATACAATTGCCTTTATAGGTGACTTAACCCAAGAGAATAATATACAGCATATTATTGATGGTGTCAATCGGTATAACAAACAACATAAAAAAATTACGTTGCATCTTATCGGTTCTCATAAAGAAACATTCACCCAGTTAAATGAAAACATTGTATTTCATGAAGACATTCATCCTTCGCAACGTAAACAGCTATATGCAAACTTCGATTATATTCTTTGTGCTTCCAAAATACAAGACCGTTCTATTTTTGAATCTATGTCTGTAGGAATACCCACTATTCATAATAATGTAAATACGAGCAAAGAAATAATTATCCACAACAAAAATGGTTTCTTGTTTGATTTTTATGAAAATTACAACGACATTAAAATGTCCATGAAATCGTCTAGTTTACATAAACTTTCGAATAAACATGACCCGAACGCGATTTTCACCATTTTAGAGCATGCTTATTCCATTTCGTTTCTTCAATGGAAACAAATGTCTAATTATGCTATCTTGACAGCAAATAAAGAAAAAGTATTGAACCATCATTATAAAATTACTACCCTGGTTATTCAAAACAAACCACTGCTCATACATAAAACAAAAATATTTGTAGGAAACATGTCGAAATCATTAAAACCTTGCGACGAAAACACCACTTTATCCTATTATTTATGCGATTACTTGCAAAATAAATATGGTAGTTTTGAACTTACTTATGATTTAGAACCCAACACAGCGTTATATATTGTATTCGACCCCTTTAAAAATAAAAAAAATAACTATGCATTAGAACAAATAGTTGCGTTTAAAGAGAAAAACGGAGGAAAAATTATTCTGAGAGTGAATGTTTGTGATGTAATAACAACTTTCTCAAGTAAAGAAGAACAGAGGAAAAAATCAAGAGAATTACATATTTTAAAATACTACAAAGATGTTGACTTTTTTATTTACAATAATCGGTTTCTTTTCAATTATTATTCATCAAAAGTAAGTAACAAATATGGCTTAAAACCCCATGCCATCATTTTTAATGGTTGTGATCAACGTATTTTTTATTTAGAACCAAAAAATCATGACCCAATGAATAAAGTCAAAATTGTTACTCATCACACGAGTAGTGAAATGCAGAAAGGATACCAATTATATTACGATTTATGGAAACAATGCCAAAAACCCGATTCGACTTTAGAATTTACGTTTATAGGAAAAAAAGTACCTTCCATGTTTCATGAAGTACCTGTGTGTGATTATTATGATTCTCCACATGCCTTACATAAGGAATTAAATAAACACCACATCTACATTACTGATTCTCGTAATGAAACCTCTCCAAACGAATTATTGGAAGCTATTTCTTGTGGTTTACCAATTCTATGTTCAAATAAAGAAGGTTCCGTTAGAGAGTTGTTTTTGCATAGTGGAATGCAAATCGGCGAATTATTTGAATCGGTAAGTGACCTTTATTTTAAGATCAATAAAATCATAACAAATTATTCTTTTTATGTAGAAAATATCAAAAAGGTATTGTTTCACTATTCTATAGAACGCACGTTACGTCAATATTGTCAACTCTTTCATAAACTCTTGAGTAAAACCTACAAATATATGGTCATGCCCTATGAATATAATATAGTAACGATTTCCTCGAGAAACAATTCCGGTATTCTTTGTCTAGATAATACCATTATTCGCTTATTAGAAGGTGAAAATAAGTTCTTTTTTCATAAACGAACCTATCATAGCATTTATTTACTTGATTTTGAGGGTAACGTAAACGTAGGAGAATTCAGAAAAGTGAAAGAAAATAATAATGGCAAAATAAATATTCTCTATTGTGCGGATAAACGCTATTATGAAGGGTTATTTGCTTCCCTCATGTCGTTTATTGAAAATAATGAAATAAATGAGAATATATATTTCCAATTTTTTATTACGTTAGAAGACGAAATGGAATTTTCTCAACTGCTATTCCACTTTGAAATGAAAATGAAAATTATACTCCCTAAAACAATCACCTATATACATAGGGTTGTTTTACCCAAGTGCTATACCGAAAATGAGGCACATGTCGTTGATTTTTCTCCATTATTAATTGGCGAATTAATGGAACATGAATTGTTATTATGTCTAGACTGTGATTCAATTCTTCAATATAATATTATTCAAAAAGTTCAAATGTATCCGTTAAAATACGACCTATATGGTGTTTATGCAAACAGAACACACGCGAACACGAAAAAAGAAGTAGTGGTCAAAATCGATTCATTATTTCACAAAGAATTTGATTTTGCAAAGAATTTGAAGAAAACGATTCCTTTCAACGACTATGCTTTTCTAAGCTCTCCATTTTTAACCAATCCGCAAAAATGGAATCATGTTTATGATGAAATTCAAAATATACTATTCGAGCACAGTAAGAGTAACCGTGGAGTTTACAAATCTTTCTCTGCGTGTTTACATAATCTCCTATTTATTGGAAAAACAGGTGATATTAAAGATATTTTTTCGGTGATTCAATATCTAGGTTCAGAAGAACAAATATGGTGTTACGACGAATTAATAGAATATGACATGATTCAATGGTCAGGTATTAAAAAACCATGGTATACCAATGGATTGTACAAGGAATTGTGGAGCTATTATAATATTTTGGAATTAGGCAATACAACCAATATTCTTCAAGATAATCATGTGAAGAAAAAAATAAACAATATATTTCTCGTTTGTTCTTGTCACAAATATATTTATCGTATTCCTATTATCCAACAATATTTCAATAATTATTTACAACCGAATGATTATTTATTGTTTATTGTTGGTCGTTCCAATAATACAATCGACAATGTTTCCAATTCGAATATTATTCAGCTAAATGTATCCGATTTATATGAACATCTTACCTTAAAACTAATTGGTGCCTATGAATATGTAGAACAACATTTTGATTACAAGTACTTAGTAAAAATGGACGATGATATGTTTATCCAATTGCCACAGTTAAATAACCTTTTATCCAAACTTTCTTTTACAGAAGGAGGATATGGACAATCGATATCAAAAATACCGGTTAGTATGTCTGACAAATGGCATATAGGAAAATTAAATAGTGACCACCCTTACAACAAAACACCTCTACCTGACAATACCATACCATTCCACAATAAAAATAAATATCGTTGGTTAACTGGGGGTATTTATATTTTATCCAAAAAAAGCGTTCAGGTTTGTTCCCATTTATCCAAAGACGAATGGGATGTAGCAAAAGATTGTTTCTATGAAGATCTGTTCTTTTCTTCTATTTTAGAGAAAAACAATCATCCTCTTATTTTCCATGACGAACAAGAAGAACATAAAACACGAAATTTTTTGTTAATAAAACTACCTAGTAGTTTTTATGATCCACTGAATAAAAATGAAATGGAAAATGAGATTGAAAAGCATCGCCATTTTTTTAGTTTCCATATAGCTACTTTGGAATCAATGTTTCCTATCAATAAAACCACTTTCCATACTATTTATGAATTTTTAAAGACACATTACACAGACTTGAATCCTAGATAAATCTTTATTTAGGATATAATAAAAGATTAGTATATATATGGGGTTTTTATCTAAGCTAGACGATTGGAGTCAATTATTATTTATAAGTATTTTCATTTTATTTTTATTTATGATGTTTTTCAAATTGGAATCTATTTCAGACATTCTTACAGAAGGTTTAATGAATATGCAATAAAATTTATAATATTTTATGGATATATTATAACTTACATGAATTCATTAGCTAGTTTAATGGCTCAAGGAGCATCTGGAACAGGACCTGGATTAGATATAGGAGAATTAGTAACAAAATCAGGCGATTTATCAGCAATTACACAGAAGATGACGGAAAGTATTTCTAAGGCAGCAGGAGGAAAATCTTCTGCTCCGGTTAAAAGTCCTAACACGAGTGGTGCTGATTTTATTCCTGATTATTCCCCTACTCCTGATACGTCTTCTGGTTCTGGTACGGGGCAAGGTGTTACCACACCGGTTCCTCCACCCCCTACTTTTGCACTCCCTACTGCACCACAAGTATCGCCCAGTACTACCGATTCAACATTCACACAACTGAATAAAAATTTTTTGAACTATTCCAATATGTACCTATCTCCTACGGTTGTAAATAATAATTCACAACAACCAATCGAACCTCAAATGTTAATGCCGGATTATGTAGATGCATTACTCACTGGAGGAGGTTCCCAGAAAATTTATTCCACCGATTTTGAGTCGGGACGGTTACCCGGCAATCGCTATTTTATTGATACCAATACCGTATGCAAAGACAATAACGGTGATTTACATGCGCGGTCTATATTGATTGACAATGTAAATGAAAAAACAATGGATTCTTTTCCCAACAAGGAACGAGGGCTAATGTACTCGCTTTTTGCATCCATGGGAAATATTGATGTAGGTCATAGTGCACCTGTTTCTGCACCTACGAAAGGACCTTCTAGTGCACCTATTACAAGTTCAGCACCGAGTCCGTCGGGTATTTCGATTCTTACCAATTCCCATATTCCAAATTGTAAATTAGCCAAGGTCCTAAATTCCGGTCAACCCACTGCAAAAACCGTTCAAGGATATTTAACGGATAAGGACTTTGGAGAAGTAGACCCGACTATTTTAGAAAATTTCGCTACACGAGAAGGCTACACAACTCCTTTAACCGACCATATGACAAGTACAATCCATAAAACGCATGGAAGTATGGTAACTCATGGAAACAATGTTAAAAATCAAGTAAATTCCGCAAAATCATCAAGTCAAAATAGTATTTCTTCCATAAAATCCAATGCTAAATCAAAAATTAAATCTTATGGAAGTATGCAATCCTCCGATTTAAGCGATGTTTCATCGGCAAAAAAATCGGCAAATGAAAAGGCAGCTGAACGAATAAAACCACAATACGACAAATATTACAACACAACCAAATACCCTATGAAGGATATGTTCCCCCTTTTCTTGAACTATAATAATATCAATGCAATTACACCCTTGTGTATTTATGCTACACTGACTAAGGTTGCAAACGTTCCGAATAGTATTTCGAATTATTATGCAAATAATAGTAAGGGTAATAATTGTCATAACTCGCAATACCGTTATCAATATCCGACGTTAGAACCAGGTAAGTTCATTGATGCATTAAAAAAATACGCTACTTATAACTATTATTATAAAGACGAGGATAAGTTTGAAATCATTCCGGAAAGCACTGGAATAAAGGAAGGTAACTTGGTAAATATTAATAATGAGTATGTTCCACCTAAAACAACATGTCAGTTGGTTAAAGTTGAAATAGCAAATATATTAGCTGAGTTTGCGTATGATCAAGATACTTATAGTTGGGATGCATGTATGAATATTGTCAATCCCAATTTTAATGCATTTTGGGGTGCATTAGAAGGATACCGCGACCCAATTGTCAAGGCATTTATGACGACCGATTATCCACAATATTTCGGATATTGTCCACCGAGTATAGCGCCTCCTTCACAAGCCACGGTTCCAAGTAATGTGGGACAATATGAAAATTTTAATGAAACTTTCCAACCGATGAAATATGGACAAGTCGTAAGTAGAAACAATGAAACGCAACTTTATTTTTTATTGATTCTATTAATCGTCATCGTTTTGTGTTTGTTTTTTTTGATTCGATAATTGAAAAACAATAATACTACATTATTGTTTTCCTAAATTAGCGTTACCTGACTGTTTACTTTGTAGCCCTTTTGCTTCCTCTTTTGGTTCTCTTTGAACGGGTCTTTTTCTTGCGGTTACCACCTGGTTGTTCTTCATTTGATTTCTCATCCGGTTCTTCATTTGATTTCTCATCCGGTTTGTCTATTGTATAATAAAAGGAGTTCACTCTCTCAATGTAAAAGTCCTGGACATGATCCATCTCATTACGAAATTGAACTGTGTCCATACGTGTTATTGGTCCTGTAGCTTTACCTAATATCAGTTTTATATTTATCGTCGTATCCGTTGATTCTTGGAAATACGTTAAATATATGTAAAAATTTCCATAATCTATTATGTTTTGTTCTTCCGTAGTTAGTTCGGACTTTTGTTTCCTTAACAACTTAATAAGTTCACTTCCCTTTATTGATGGATTATTGTCTATATCATTTGGCTTCTCAACGTAATATTTCTCTGGAAACATCTTCATATCTTCAATTCGGTCCTTTACTAATCTCTTCCTTCTCCCCTCTTCTATTTTTTTTTGATCCTTTTTATGCATAGCATTTTTCTCTGCCTCGTTCTCCCGCATTCTTTGTTTTCTTTGAAAAAAATCTAACATTCCTCCTCTTCTCTTTGAACGAGTCTTTTTCTTGTGGTTATCTCCCTTTCTAAGCGTTTTTTTTGCCATACTATATAAATTATACAGATAATTATAATTTATATTCTAAATGAACGCTGGAAGCATCACAAACATCCGATTGTTCTCAGGTATTATTTTGTTTTCAAAACGCTCCATACTTATACAGCAAATCGCTTATAAATTTCCAAGGCGACTAAACCACCTAAAATCTGTACCATACACAACGGAATAATCTCACTAGGAGCTATCTTTCCTGCCGCAGCCATGGCTACAGTAATCACAGGATTGATAGAAGCAACACTTACACGGTATAACAAAAGCAAAATAAAAGCATACGTAGCACCAATAGCCAATGGATTTCCGGTAGCAATCACAACATAAGTTAAAAATAAAGCACCTATAAATTCAGCTAAATAAGTATAAATCATTCTATATTGTATAACGTGAAAAAAACAATTTTCAATTATACTCTTCAAAAGGGTCCGGATTTCAATCCTTTCTGGGTTACTTTGGCAGGAACACTCGAACCTTGATTCCGAGTTCTTTCCTTTGCATTGCGAACGACATTTACTTGGGTCCCATTTGTAAATGCCATGGGGTCTTGCGCAGCGTTTAATGTACCATTACCAATACTATTAATTCGGCGTCCTGCTGTAATGGTGGATGCGTCTTGGTTACGACCAATCCACTTCTTTTGCACATGATTCGATGCAATATAATTCGGTTGAGTAGAATTATAGGAACGGACATAATTCATTCTGCCTAAAGTAAATGAACTAGCTCCATCTGAAGTAATGTCCTTCAATGGCATGGCTTTCAGATCACTCAAAATAGCATTGTTATTATTTTGTAGAATAGGTAACATCGAGATAAAAGGCATTGTCTATATATATTTCAAATATATATAAACTATTCACGACTTAGAAACGACGAATGGCCATCAAAGCAACTTGAGAAGCATTGTGGTCATCACCACCGTTCTTCAAATCATTATAATTACGGTTAATTGCTTGTTCACGTTGATAACGAGTGTATAGAGAAGAGTCGTATACGTATTTTACGTTACATGATGCAGCGGGAACGCCGGTGTTATCACAGTTGTTAATTTGACTTCCCATGAAAATGAGACTACCCGACCATCCTGGAGAGTTACTAGACATAGGATTGGGTCCACCGCAAGCATAATCCTTACGTGATAACCAATCACCAGCATTCATGACTGCACGGAAAGGACCAATTTTACGACTATACCCTTTAAAGGTTGGTCCTGCCATAGTTGTGTTCCATCCATCTCGCAATACTTTGCGAGTAGTGGCTTGCTTATTATCTTTATAATTCAATACGGTTTGTTTGGCTGAAAATCCATTGTAAGGTCCACCCAAAACGTTCGTTTTTTTTGCATTACTGATTGAAGAAGGACAAGTCATTTATATAATAGGACTACAATTTATTCGTATTGAGATATGTAATTAAGTTTTTTTTCTAAATAGTTTTTATATTTCATGTCAGAATTTACTTTAGAACAACTTAATGATGAAAATGTATTTATTCAATTTGACCCCGATTGTATACGTAAGCGGTCGAATTTGAGTAAATCCAGTGATCATTATAAATTTGACAATAAAGAATTTGAACCAACTCTTTTACTAAATGACCTCACCAATTCTTCCCCTAAACTGGAAAAATTATTGGAGAATATTGAAAAGTTGGATAAACAAGATATAGAGAAACACGGGCATTACTTTAAACATTTTATTTTTTGCGACTTAAAATCCAATGCGTATGGTGCTAAACTATTAGCTTCTGCCTTGATCGCCTCCGGTAAAACCTTAGGGTATTACGCAAAACGAAAGGGCGAGAAAAGTGAAAAAGAAGATGCACCGGAAAAAGAAAAGACACCCAAGGTTCGTGAAGATACACCTAGACCCACGTTCGACATTTCCATTAAAAAAATGCCTAAATTTGATGAGCTAGACGTCATTGTTGAGGGCAGTAGAGAAGACGATTCTTTAGAAGGAGGAGCTAAAAACGGAAAACCCAAGAAAAACAAAAAGGAATATCAAAAAATAGAATTTTTAAGTAATCATCAACTCGAACAAACAAAATACCAAAACTTCTTCTTGCTTTGTTCGAATGATGTATATGACCAAAAAATCTCCGTAAAGGACAAAAAACACATACTCAAAACGTTTAATGAACGACCTCGGAATGTTCACGGAGAAGATGTCCGTTTTATTGTCATGGATAGTGGGTTTAAAGAAGGTATCGATTTGTTTGACATTAAGTACGTGCATATTTTTGAACCCAGTGTTAATTCGGCTGACCAAAAGCAAGTAATCGGTCGCGGAACACGTACCTGTGGTCAAAAAGGATTGGAATTCCATCCCTCAAGAGGTTGGCCATTACACGTTCTTATTTATGATTTGTCTATACCGGAAAAATTACGGTCTCAATTTATTGGAGCCCGAACCGCCATCGACTTATACTTGAAATCGCTGAATATGAATTTGGCCCTTATGGAATTCGGAAATGATTTAGAGAAAACTCTTGTATACGGCGCCGTGGATCATGACCTTACCAAACCCATTCACGATTTCGCATTAAGCGATGTATCCGAGGATTTGAAATTAGGCGGTGGACCCAAGAGAAAACCCATCAAAAAATTGGCTATCAAAGACGTTCCTGCTATTGTCATTGCTCCCTTAAATAATCAAGAGGATAGTGGTGTTGTCGTATTACCTTCCGGTGATAAAGTTCCTGGATGGACTCCGGCCAACATGAATTTCGATGAATTACGGGCTTATGTGAAGAAATATTATTCCCATTGCTCTTGGAAAAATGTAAAAATGGAAAACATGTGTGTAGAGAAAAAGGGAAACAGTACACCCAATTCGTTGATTGAATATACTCCTACGCAAAAGTTTGTCCAAGAGTATTTTACTCCTCAAAACCCCCTAAAGGGTATGCTTTTATGGCATAGTGTTGGGACAGGAAAAACGTGTTCTGCGATTGCCTCTGCCACTGCTTCCTTTGTTCCTCAAGGATACACTATTTTGTGGGTAACACGTACCACCTTGAAAAACGATATTTGGAAAAACATGTTTGATATGATTTGTAATGAACAAATCCGCAAAATGGTGGCGGACGGAATGGAATTGCCCAAGGACCACGCAAAGAGAATGCGCCTATTATCAGATGCGTGGAAAATTCGCCCCCTTTCCTACAAACAATTCAGTAATTTGGTGTCGAAAGAAAACGATTACTATCGCAAATTAGTGGACATTAACGGTTCTCAAGACCCCCTACGAAAAACACTGTTAATTATTGACGAGGCCCATAAGTTATATGGTGGAGGTGATTTATCTGGACAAGAACGTCCGGATATGAAAGCGCTTCATAAATCGTTAATGGATTCTTATGCGAATTCGGGCAAAGACAGTTGTCGTCTGTTACTCATGACCGCAACGCCTATCACGGAAGACCCCATGGAAATCATAAAACTACTAAATCTTTGTAAACCTCGGGAAAAACAGGAAATCACGGAATTCGATGGATTTTCCCTAAACTATTTGAACGAACAAGGACGATTCACAAAAGACGGTCGGGAAAAGTTCCTCAATGAAAATGCGGGATATGTGAGTTTTTTGAATCGCGAAAAAGACGCACGTCAATTTTCACAACCCATTATTCACCATATTGAAGTACCATTAACCGATAACTTGAAAAAAGTAGAGCAATTAGACAAGCGATATGCAAAACAACTCCAAGACGAAGAATTGGCTCCTCTTCAAAAAGAATTGGAAGACGAACAAGGAAAAATCGATGAAGACTTGCGGGATTTAGATAGAACACGTTTTTTTGCAATAAAAGACGTATGTAAAGACTACGAAGGAAAGGTAAAGAAAGCATGTGAAAAAATAGCCAACAAAAACGTGAAAGAACTAGTACAGGAAATCAAATCCATTACCCTTCATATCAAGGAAAACGTGAAAAAGTTGAAAACACAGTTGAAGGAAAAAAAAGGTGCGTTTAAAGAACTCCGAAAGAACCAAAAAGAGTATTTGAAAACATTAACGAAAGAAGAAAAAGAAAAATTCCAAGACGGCGTGTATTATATGTTGAAATATCATTGCGGGAAAAAACAGGTGAAAAACGTGTATTTAACGGAAATGGTAAAAGAACATCCACACGTAGCAGAAATAGACCGTAAACTCAATGGTATAAACGAAAACATCGATAAGTTGGAAAAAGGAATCAAAGAGTTGAGCGAAGAACACAAACGAAAAATCAAGGATTTGAAGGATTTATTACATCAAGATCTTAACGCCTTGGAAAGAAACGTTGTCAAAGCGGTTTTGAAGGATACGCAAAAAGAACAACGTAAGACAATGAAAGAGAGAACCAAAGAAACTTCCAAAGTAATCCAAGAAGCGAATGAAGAGAAACAAAAACTCCAAAATTCACGTAAAAAGATTTATAAACGAGTAAAGAAAAAAGTGAAGACAATGCGAAAAGAAGATAAAATGAAATCCAAGGAACGTGAAAGAGATGCCAAAGCCTTACGTAAAACCATGCGGAAAACAGGAGAGTTGCGCGAGGAGTTTAAAGGAGATTTTATGAAGGAACGCATTGCCCATTATAAGAAAGAAACGGAATTTGAATTTGATAAGATCAAGGAAGAATTGATTCGCGAGCAAAAAGAAAAAGACGAAGCAAAAGCGGTCAAAGAAGCCGAACGTGAGGAAAAGAGAAGGGTTCGGGAACTTGAACGTAAACGAAAGAGATGTATTAAGGAAATGAAGAAAAGAGAAAATGAAAGAGAAAGGGAAAGAAAAAGACGAGAAAAAGAAATAGAGAAAACAAGAAAGAAACGGGAAAAAGAGTTGTCAAAGAAGAATAAGACCAAGAAAGAACGTACCTAAATAAATAACTTGAAATTATTTATTTGGAGAATACTCGTAAATATTTATGCATAGGAATTAATTCAAATAACGTGACACCATCGTCGTATATTTTATAATTATCACAAGAAATCACATAATCATTTTTTTTGAAAAAAGATGTTACTTCATCTTGAAAGGGTTCATGAACCAACAATGCTATTTTTTCAGTGTGATGATAATAACGAAGAATATGTTCCGTATATTTTAGTAAACGACTACCGTCCCCATTTTTTCGGTATTCGGGTTCAACATATATATTATTTATGATGGCCTTTCCTTTGTTTGCTACAGTGTAATTGGTAGTTCCCATTATCTGATTTTGTTGTGTCAACAACTCTATTTTTGGAGATTTCGTAAAAATATTTTTAACATAAAAACGGCTATACATTATAGTAGGTAAACAAAAAAAATAACGGAAAAATACCTAATATAAACTTTTGAGTGTATTAAAATTCCAATCATTACTCGAAATAACCATAACAATAATAGCTATGATAAAGGGAATCCATTTAAATGCAAAAGTGACCTTGGGTGATTTTGTTATTTTACCACACTTAAAATAAGAAATTGCAGAAAAGCACAACAACGATATCATAGGAATGTATGAAAACTGAGTATTCATTCGTGGAACCATTCTCCAAATTCCGGTTAAATACATAAACAATGAACTTAATACTCCATACCATACTAATCCGTAAGACGAGTATAATGTAATATAACCAATGGCAAAATTAATAAGCACTTCTGCGATAATCGTGGGATAGACGGTGGATTGTTTCTTCGTATATTTATCTACGAGGACCGAACCCTTCTTATAAGTAATACCAAGGGGGAAACTAGAATCACACTCTTTTCCAGTGCAACAACCTGCAAAATAACAACCGATTCTCCCTAATCCAATGGCAATTGAAAATCCAGCTAAAATTAACCTGATATAATTGCAGTCCTTTAAAAATAGTATCAAAAGGATTGGTATTACGGCTAAATAAGATGCCAGAACATATGTGTTTCCGCATTCATTACATAGTAATGATTGTATAAATATGCTTGCTACTAATAGTATAAGCAATTCTTTTTTAATTTCAGGGAGGATACCTCCTACCAAAATAACTCCTAACCCAGATATAATTCCATAAGGCGTAATTTTCATTATATATTTATCAAATATAATTAAAATCGGAGAAAAAAAGTAGAAAGAAAATTGAACGAAAAGGAAATTAAAGTTATAGGTATATAATATATTAACCATGTCATCGAATAGTAGTCGCATTAATAAAATTTATAATTCTAGAAGCGTCCTTTTGGAGCAACTAGAAGACCGTGGATATAACATTGAAGAATATGTTGGATTTAGTATTAATGAAGTAGATGCTATGTTTGCAAATAACCAATTGGATATGCTTTTGTCTAAGGAAGAAAATAGAAAAAAAATCTATGTAAAATATTATTTTACAGTAAAAACCAATACGAAGCAAATAAAACCGCAAACTCTAGACGATATTATAGAAGATTTATATACGATCGAAAGTGTGCTAACAAAAAACGATACATTAATCGTGGTAATTGACGACGAACCAAATGATACTATTTTAGCCAAAATCAGGTATATTTACGAACGTGATGGAGTCTTTGTTATTATTCATAACATCAATCGTCTTCAAACCAATATATTGAAGCACATTATGGTTCCTCCTATGCGAATTTTGGATGAAACCGAAGTACAGCAATTCAAAAAAACGCATCACATTAAAAACGAAAAAGAACAATTGCCGGAAATTTCACGTTTCGACCCACAAGCTTTAGTCGTTGGCTTAAGACCCGGGGATGTATGTGAGATTCTACGTACAAGTGTCACCGCCCTAGAAACAAAATATTACCGTGTTTGTGTATAATTACATTTAGTCATTTTGATTATATAATATAAATCACTTTATATTACATAGATGAGTAGTGTACCACCTGAACATATTTTTACTATGCAATATTTCCCTACGGATTTTTTTTATTCCACCAATGGAAAAGACCTTCCACAAGGATTTGAAGGATGCACCATATTAAAAGAAGAAAACGACGGAAATATAATTTGTAAAGAAGTAAATACGAACAGTGTCGAAATCTATAAATGCTATCAGGCCGAATTATGTAAAAACCAATCTTTAGTAAATAATTTGTATAATATACGCGACCAACATTCCACATCCAATCAGAGGTATGGCAATGTGAAAAACAAATATACCTTTGAAGTCGTTAAGACCGTAAATCTGTTAATCGGTATTGTTGTGGGTATTTTATTTATAAGAATGAATAATAAAGCATCTGGTTAATATATAGATGTCCCAAAACACTGGTATTTATTTAACAGCACCAAATAATATATTTGAATTGCAAAATGAAGTAACAAACAAATTAAATGAATTCGAGGAAAAACGTAATCATTATATTAAATGTAATGATAATAACATTCCTTCGTCGAGCTTTGCTTGTACAAACATGGATTTTAGTAATGTAGAAAAGGCCTATGGTAATTTTTACTTGGCTTTAGATAAATTGGAAAACGCAATGAAATCACAAGGACAAACCGACCCCAATGCTATATCAGCGCAACAATACAATCTAAATTTAGTGGAAATTGATAATAAATACAATCAATTAAAAACCATGAGGAAGGATTTAGATATGCAATTAACGGAGTATCAACGAAGTGCGATTAACAATAATGAGCCTAAACTTAGATTAAAAGCGTCTCAATTTATTTACATGTTATCGGTTATTGCTATATTTTGTCTCATTTATTACATTATAGTTATGTAAGAAAAAAACCAGGTATATTGTATAATTATAATATAACTGATTATGTCAAATTCAAATTTTATATATCAATCACCTCTACGTACACATAAACGTTTAGGCGACGTTATAAACCAATATAATGAATACATTGATTCGCTGGAAAAGAAACAAGGTTCTTACCATAAAATAAGTACACCCTCAGGTTCTCCAGGTGCCGTTATTTATAAACCCGACTACGAATATTATCATTTTGAGGTATCCCCTGACGGTATAATAAAGACGGAATTAGGCAATGTCCCTTCAGAGTTGTTTCAAAAGGTACTTACTTCTTGGTCTCCTTATCAGAATACAAACACTACAAATTATTGGATGATGCAGTTAGGGCAAACAGAAATAGCCATGAAAAAGAATTATCAAACTGCGGTTTCCCAATCCAATAAAACGGGGTTTATTTGTAACATCACGAGTGAAATGGATTCTATTATTGCTATCAAAGACCAGGCTCTAAACGTATATTTGAAGAATACGACTCCTACTGCACCAGGACCCGCAAGTAGTAGTATTTCTTCTCAAGTAAATCAGATAAAAATTTTTGATATATTTAGCAATGCCACCACTATTCAGAACAATTTAGATAATTGCATAGCAAACCGTAGGATGACAAATATAAACATGTCTTCCTCGGGTAACATGAGCGATTCTTCCTTTCAAATGTCCGTGCCGGGCATCACCATTAATAGTGATGGTTTAAACGCGAAATACACCAACCTTTACAAAACATTTTCAACTGTACCAAATATTAACAGTATGAGCTCTTATGTTTGTACTGAAATTACCACGAATATTAAAGTAGAGTCAAGTCAATATTATAATCTTATTTCCTCAACGGGCGAAAATAATTATTTCTTTTTATGGATAGGTGATAAAGCTATTGCCGAATATATGTACAATAATAGTGATTTAAATAATAAAGTTACACAAACACCCATGTATTTTGAAAAAGGAGTTTATTATTTTGTACGTATTCAGGTGTATACTTATATACAACCGGAATCATTTATGA
>CERI01284286.1_pt1 | contig 17845 bp, 15 predicted proteins | sample 350261 | NCBI WGS metagenome assembly CERI01 (sample SAMEA2620979, study PRJEB7988) | marine metagenome | isolation source: saline water (ENVO:00002010), including
GGTGCTTGGACAGGCTCGGGTGCTTGGACGGGTTCAGGTGATTGGACAGGATCGGGTGCTTGGACGGGTTCAGGTGCCTTGACGGGTTCAGGTGCTTGGACAGGCTCAGGAATATTCTTGCGATTGTATTGGCGCTTCTTCTTAGGTTCTTCATTTTTGCGAAGAAGAATACCATTAACATACGGATTCGTAGCAGTACAAATCTTGTCCTTAATAGACTGCCGATCTCCAATGTTTTTAGATGCAATAACTTCGTCAATAATATGGTCGATGAGCCCGTCTTCTTTGTGAAGCGCATCGATCATATGGGGAATCATGTATTCGAGGAAAATTTGAGTGTTCTCCATTGTTATGATAAATATAGTATATCTTTCTTTATGTTGTTGTTTGTTGTACTTGTATATGTGTCTCTCTTTAGGTGGTTTAAGAAAATAACAAATGTATATGATATACAATGAAAAGGTATTGCTCTGCAAATGGATTGAGTACATATAGCAAGGATTTATCTACTCATCTGTTCATGGATGGTGGTAAACTTCTTTTATCAAAAGAAAAATCAGAACATTTCTGGAAAACATATAAAAATCTGATTTTGTCAAAAACATCCATCTGTCTTGTTGAAAGAAGCAATGCTGAAAAATGTAGATATTTTCTTGACATTGACCTAAAAAATATAGAAAAACCATTCGATGTCGACGCATTTGTTCAACGCGTCGCGATTGATTTCCATGACGCTGTGTATGTTATTTGTTTCAGGAGAGATGAAACTCATATATACGGTGTGCACGTTATATTTCATTCTCTTACGTATTCTTCTGTAGAAGATGCAAAAAGTATATCAAAAACGTTTCATTGGGTCGATGGTATTGACGAAAGTGTGTATTCTACTGGTCTCAGAATGATTGGTTCTGTAAAACCAACACAAGAGCCACGAGAGGATACAATGTATCTACCAGCTTTCAAAGTATATGGGACGACAATCAAAAAAGTTGCAAAAAGTATATCGCAACGCGCAATAAATGAAACGTCAATTCGTCTGTCGTACGTTAATAGGGTCGCACAAGAAAAGAAACATGCGACAGTTTTGTGTATGCAATGTACAGAAGATCTCATTCCAGAAACAGCACTTCTGCACAAAAACTATACGGATTGTATTACTCAAATTCAACATTACAAAGATGATTACTTTATCGCAAATACGAATTCGAGATATTGCATGAATATAAAAAAAGAACACAAGTCTGCGTATGTCTATTTCGTTATTCATCCGAAGACGCGCATGATGTATCAAAAGTGTTTCTGTAAATGTACTGATAAAACGTGTAAGACATTCAAAAGCAGAGGGATCAAATTGTCTCTACACACCTGCCAATTGATGCTTCTTCAAAAGAGCACATAGTGATTCTTTCGTATGAGACTTGTCATTCACGATATCTTTACTTATTCCGCGAGCGATAGCTTCATTTCTAATTTCAGGTTTAGGATATGTAGTACATTTTCTCTTTTTATCCCCTATCTGAATGATAAAATCCTTTATATTGTTCAGTTTTTGCGGTGAAACTTTCTTATTTGGACTTTTTGCTTTTTGTTGTATAGGGCTCTGTTTATTGGGTGTTGGCATTTTAGATTTAAATAGTTCATTTACAGGCTTTAATGCGAATGGAGCCTTCATTTGAAGCAAACCCTTGTACATATTCGTAAATACACCAACCGATACACCATACACTGTTTTGTTTTTATCGACATTTGGGGGAAGTGTGTTTTGATGAGATGCTACGACCAGCAAAATAAACGCAGCCAATTCATTATTTGACTTTCTAGCGATTATGTTTGGACGATTGTTGTTATTGTTCTTTGGAGATAATAACGTGACAAGTTTTGAAACCTTGTTTCTTGCTTCAACAGAAAGGTTATGCTTGTTCATCAGAAATTTCATAAGTTCTCTAACAGTTGGTTTATGGTTGATACAATCATTAATAATAGAACTAATTTCTTTCATTCCTCTGTATTTGTTGTACTTTTTTTGCACATATTCTAACGTTTTCGTTTTTCTTTTTGGGTCAGCGTTGTTCGCCATCATGATGTATTCGAGCAGTTGTGGTCGTATAATTGGGACATTATTCTTAATAAGCGCGCACTCCATGAATATACCGACGATGACATACATGTCCATCCCCTGAAGCCCTTTTTTCTTCTTTTTGCCTAATTGTATAACATTTTTTTGTATTTCTGTTAGAACGTTTTCATTACTTTCTTTAAGTGGGTTTATGTGTTTATACAAATTATGTACGTACATGCGTATATGAAACTTATTACTCTTATTACGAACAATAGCCACCCTTTCTGCCATCCGAAAACCATTCCCGTTTGGATTATTATTTTTTATACCCTGTTCTTCTTCTAAGTACCCAGGGTTCACAGCCCCGCAATTCATACATACTCGAAATTCATCTTCTACAATCATTCCTACTTCCTTACATTTGATACATACTTCAGGATCAACACGGTTATTTCTTTTGGGTGATTTCTTTTTTGAACGCGCCATGTTCATTTGTTTAAACATAGCGTCCATAGCGGCCTGGTTCATAACGTTATTAATTAAAGGAAAATAAAAATGATAATATTATTATATATTGGGTTTGATATGCCAAAAAAATTCTGCGTATAGAATACATAATAGCATGTCTATCCTTGAGTACATCGCAACTTACGACGATTTAATTCAATTCTGTGGTACTGACCAAGAGCTTGGTAAGAAACACAAAAATGTCTTCTCCGAAAAAGAAGAACGCACAACTTCATTCGACCCCTACATCAGCGCGGCGAGCAACGTTGATATTTTGAACGACGAAACCGACATATGGACAAACCCCAAGACAGGTAAAGCCGGTTCTCGTAAGAAAAACTTTTTTGATAATGAGAAATACACAGCCGTTTTCATCACACGTACGAAGGAACATCTTGAAGACACCGAGAAGAGCAAACTCGAACGTAAGGGGTTCGACCCCTACGCATATCTCATGGCATACGAAGAGGATATAAAAAACGAATACAAGGATTCTGATATGTCATTGACTCAACAAGCATGCCTCCATTTCATTGAATTTGGTTACGACGTTAAAACCGTTGATTTCCTTCGCTACATGGCGAGCTACAACGATATTATCGTCGGTGCTTACACATCAAAACAACCTGATGTCGAAATTGTTGAATGGATTCCAAAATTTGCTGAATACCATTACACAAATGTTGGTCGCGAAGAAATCCTTAACGGGACACGTTCCATTGATTTCATTTTCGACCCCACAAAATATGTCGCTACATACGTTCCCACAAAGGATGTATTCACAGACCCAGTAACAGGTGTTATCAATGAACAAGCTGCTACGATGGCCTATATCACTATCGGTGCAAGCAATGGTCTTCAACCCGATCTTTTCAATCCTCACGTCTTCTTGTCCAACTATCCCGAACTTGTCAAAGAGGATATTTACGTCAAGAATGTTGAAGATGGTGAAATCTCCAAAAAGAAATTATCTAAATTATGGATCGATAAATTCCCTCATAACATCAATTTGACCAAATTTGATCTTGCCAAATTCAAGATTGATTCTAAAATTGAAGATGATCTCGAAGCTTTCTCTACTAATGCCCTCGCTGAAATTAAAAAATACCAAAAAGAACTTCTCGCACAAAAATCGCTTTTTATCCGTTTATGGCGCGCCCTCCCATCAATTTCCTTTCCCAAATTATTCTGTTTGCGCGCACCCAAGAAGAAATAAAGTGGCCCAAAACCTTTCGATAACATATCCATGATCTGGATGTTCTAATAAAAAATCTCTCATTTTCTCATAGAATGATTTAGAATACATTTGTATTTTACTACGATGTACTCCAAACATTCCACACATAGATATAGGAACACCCGTCGTCGGTTCAACTAAATCAAGACGCCTACATACCCAAGGGATAATATAGTCGATATGGTTTCGCATCTTTATGCGACGCACTATGCGAACCCACCCATCGTCTTCCCAAAATGTCGGATGTATACACACAAAATCACGATTTCCTATATGTATGTTTGGTCTTATCCCCCCTTCTATTATATTATCGGGTGGATACTCTTTTTGCCACCATTTTCCAAATGATCTAAACACTTCTCCTTTGTCCATATTATCAAACAAATCTTGTACAAATGTCGGATTGTGTTTAAACGGGTCCGCCTGGGTAAAAATAGTGTATTCGCATAAATTATCATAATTTTGTATGATGTGATGTAAATATGTCTCCCCTTCCCTCCCCTCATTTTTTAACGGTATTATTTCTTTCAAACTCGAGTTCACCATACGCTCTCCTTTATTGTACAAAATCGCATTTCTCGGTACCCAGTTTGTAGATTCATCGAATCGAGATACAACAAGGTCATATACAGTATGAGGAATCATTTGCTCGCATAGCTTAGGAACTTCTACTATGTCGTAATCTATTGGGACACACGATTCTAATGCCTTAAATTCTTCGGAACCTTTCAATATTTTTACTATATGTTCCAATGATCCTGTTTCTTTCAATATTTTTGAATAAATATACAACCCATCCGGGTCAGCTTCTCTTTGTAAAATTGATAAATATAATCGACGTATTTCGTCCATTTCCTATACATATAATCACTATTAATATTATATGAATCTAAACACGTTGTACAGAATGACATTTAATAGAGACGTAGATGATATGGGTAAAAACGCGTATGGTAATGTGTTTATGAAGAGAGGTTCATGGTTCGTTTATAATATTTTGATCAAAAGCGATGAATACAAGGGTCTGTTGAATAAATTAACCGATTCGTTTGATAACTTTAGAATCATTAAACATGATGATAAACTTGATACCCTCGTACCAACAATAGTTATATACAATTCCGAACAAGAATTTATGAACATATGCAAAAAAATTAGAATATTACGCGAAACAATTCTCGTCGTACACTCAAAACACATTAAAGATGAACAACTCATCCCTATGGTGTTCGAACAACGCGCACAAATCGCAATGATTCTCTCTGGATTTCCGCGTTTTGAATCTCATAACATACAAAAGTTTCACGAAAAAAATAAGATAGACTTGTATGGCGCATACTGGAAAAATGTAGATATTCACGGCACAAATTACACATCTATACAAGGACTTGATGAATCTCAAGTCAATACAGATTCATACAAAAAACTATCATTCCATGACATCGTAGACTTTCCAATAACGGATGTCCCATTGCTTTCACAAGAACCTCATATTCTACCACGTATAAAATCAATGTACAATGGGATCAATATCGTATGCAATAAATTATTTCAATCAGATGTCATCCAAAAACGCAAGATTCCGAAAAAAAACATTACAAAACAATACCCAAAATATGACATCATCATTAAATCAAGAAGCGATGTGCGTATTTTTGATTTTATAGATGTACAAGATGGGAGTTTATGTGTTCAAAATAGACGCCTGGGTAAACTAGATGATAATGTAATATACATCCCTTTTGCGAATTACAAAAAAGATATGCACGTCATTACCGATATGATTGCCATAGGCTCTCCAAAAGCTATTGAAACATATGGGGAAATATTTGATTATATACAAAAAGAAGGAAGGTTTCTCGACATTCCTAAAATTCCCGAATTATTATTGTACGATTACTTTCACCAAAAAAATATAACAATCGTTCAATTTCATATGAAATATACATGTTTAAGAGTATCAGACTTCGGTGAAATTCATAATCAATCTGTTTATCTGGGAAAGTTATACGGAACTTGTTCAATTGAACCCGTTCAAGGAAGTTCTCATGTGCGCATTAAAAATATAAATGGTCAGAGGATGGGGCATCAATGCGGAATCATTTCATTTTCCCATACCCATTACGAAGGTGATGACACATTTGTCGTTTACAAAAATAGAATCTTTTCAACTAATCTCGACCTTACGTATGGCTTACACTTGAAAGAAAACAACATGATTTATTTGTCCAAATCGGATGGAACTTTATTCGATTTTGATACCGAATACAAAAACGCGCTTATACATAAAGACTCAAAGACGGATGTCGTTATTGCGAGATATAATGAAAGTCTTGAATGGTGCAAACCATATGCATCGATGTGTATAGTATATAACAAAGGAGAACCATTGAAGAATAATTTTGGTCTCAAAATACGTCAACTCACTAACGTAGGAAGAGAATCACATACTTATCTAAGTCACATCATCTATAATTGGGATACGTTAAATGACTACACTGTTTTCTTACAAGGAGGTGATATTGGTCATGGTCAAGAACAACCTCATATGTTCAATGGGTTATCAATCGATGATTACATTAAAGCCAAAGATGATTTATTTCTTCTCGTATCAGGGTGCCAAGCCACTGATACGACTAAACACTGGATAAGAGAAGGCTATCAAGGAGAACCAGAGTGGTTCGGTAAAGTCATCGAATACCCACCACTTGATGTGCGTAAATTAAAACAGGTGGATAATAATTGGAAAAATAAAATAGACTCGTCATGCATAAAAATTACACCACAAGGTGTCTTATCGTATCCAGATGATAGTGGTGCCAGTCTTTTGTCATTCAACTGGTGTCCGACTTTTAAAACACGTTTTAAAGTTTTTTGGGAAGATATGTTCGATTCTCAATGTCCAGAATACTTATATTACACACAAGGAGCACAATTCACTGTACACAAAGATGTCATAAAAAGACGACCGATAGAATTTTATAGAAAACTTTTGAAATACGTGGAACATTCAGTAAATCCACACGAGGGATATTTTTGTGAACTTATATGGAGATATATTTTTACTCTGTAATATTAAGGGCACTGTAAAATGACTGATTTAGTTTCTCTTAAGGATATAGGCAAATCAAAAAAGACCGACGAACCCAAGAAAAGACCTAAAATAGTTTCGCTCGGGTTCGACTGTTGTATGCGAACGATTCTCACCAAACTCAAATATAAACCTTCTAAAAAAGATGGTGAACTCTCTATGCCTTTCGATCTAACGATTCACCCATATGAGACTATGTGTGAATATCTTCAAACAGATTTCCGTGATTATTTCGAGGATATCACTTGGAAATCTCACTTCTGTGAAATTCGTAAAAAAGAAGTACAAAATATGATAAACGGAAAAGGTGTATTCTTTGTCCACGAATCACACCTACAAAATCAAGAATCAACACCATCGTTTGATTCTGACGCATGGTCTGCAAAACAAATAGACGTCGACTTTTATGGAAATAATAAAACACTATTAAAACACCGTTATTTCCAACGTATCGCAAACTTCTACAAAATACTCGGAGGAACGGATGAAGTTGTTTTCGTTCTATCTTCTCATGTAGATATCGACGTCACAATACTGAACAATATTATCAAGGAAAAATACCCTGATTTACACTTCAAAATCTACTGTCTTCGTATTTACTCTAAGGATGAAAAACATCAATCATTCAATAAATTCGTTCTCAACAACATGATAATTAATTCCATCAAACTTCCAACAGATGGTTTCTGGAACACCAATGATACTAATAGAAATACTGTAGAGAATATTCTTAAGGATGATTTACGGTTTTGCTGCGAAGAATAACTTTTATTTTTTACGTACTTGGAATTAATGAATGTAATTATTCCATGTTCTGGATTGGGTTCCCGATTCAAAAACGAAGGTTTCATTACACCTAAACCCCTCATAAAATGTATGATGAAACCTTTTTTATGCTGGATTATTGACAAACTTGTACATTCCACTATAGATGTAAACATTTACATCACAATCATAGATGACCCAAATTACAATAATCATTATCAATCAATCGCGGATATGTATCCACAAAATACCGTTTTTATCATTCGTCTCGCAGAACCTACAAAAGGTGCGGCAGATACAATAGCTCAAACCATTCAAAAAATACCAATACTACACACAGGGCTTAAAACAATTTGCATGGATTGCGATAACTTTTACGATGTTGACGTACTTTCTATTTGTTCTAAACATGACAACACTCTGCTGACTTTCGAAGATTCATGTACCAATCCTATATACTCATACGTTGAACTAAAAAAAGATAGACCTGAAATGATTTCTCGCATAGTCGAAAAACAGCGTATCAGTTCCCTCGCCGTTTGTGGTGTATATGCATTTTCTAGCGCAGAAAAATTACTCTCGTATGCTAATATCGTTATTCGTTCAGATATGGGCGAATCGGAATTATATCTGTCAAAAGTCGTTCAAGTGATGATTGACAGCAAAGACATCATTCACAACTTCACTATACATAAAGACGCCTACGTTTGCGTAGGTACACCCGCACAATTGTATAGTTTTTACAACAATATTTCCGTCAACCCCGTAAACAATAAAAATATTATCGTGACGCCAAAACGCGTATGCTTTGACCTCGATAGTACACTCGTAGGACCACCCGTTGTACAAGGTGATTACTCTACGTGTCAACCTATACAGAAAAACATAGATTTATGCAATTACCTTCGAAGAATGAATCATTATATCATCATTCATACAGCCAGAAGAATGCGCACACACGGTGGTAATGTCGGTGCTGTAGTAAAAGATGTCGGTAAAATAACCATCCAATGTCTCGAAAATTTAGGTATTCAATACGATGAACTCTTATTTGGAAAACCATATGCCGATGTATATATAGACGATAAAGCAGTCAACGCTAATGACGATCTACAGAAAATGCTCGGATTCTATATGGAATCATTCGAAACTAGAGCTTTCAACTCTATAGAAACAAATGTTCTCCCTATCATCACCAAAGATTCAGAAATATCATTGGCGAACGAAATATTCTGGTATCAAAACATACCCGTAGAAATCAAAGATATGTTCCCACTGTTTATTGGTTCAGAACAACATACAAATTATTCAATCGAACGCATTCAAGGAGATACAGTAAGCCAATTATACATAGACGGAAGATTCAATAGTAATACCATGTTCACTATATTAGATAGTTTGAAACGTATTCATACATCCGATACAACAAACTCTGGTTCTTGTTGTCACAATTTTTACATTAAAAAATTAGAATCTCGCGTCACAGGATACTCAAAATATAAATTCATAGACAAAAAACTTGATATGTATCATCTGTTCAAAACCTTCTTCTCAAAATATTCATACGATTCCACAAATATTCACGGCGATCCAGTGTTCACAAATATTCTTATTAACAGATTTGAAAAACTCAAATTCATTGATATGAGAGGAGAATTCGGCGATGACTCATCTCTCCTTGGAGACCCGTTATATGATTTTGCAAAAGTTAACCAATCCATCATCGGATATGATTTCATTTTGAAAGGCATCTTCCCAAATCAACGCATCATCGACGACGCCAAAAACGCATTCGATGAATATATTACTGTCGAAATGGGTCGCGACGTGTTGACTAAAATTAATATGATCACCATGTATCTCATATATACTATGCTCCCACTTCACGACGAACGCGGCCCAGAAGTTATAAACGCATATGTTAACCTCTTAAACTCACAACATCTCTCTGTACGTCCTGAAATATAAAGTTCCCATATGTCTTTGTCCTTCTGCGCTAAAATGAATCGAATCTTGTGACCCATTTGTACGAAGATCCCTCGAATGGACACATCGTGTAAATGGATCTCCATCGCCTTCAACCCCTTGAAGTACTGCGTTTTGTTTCACCCACCACATGTTATCTCCAAACCTATGTCCTGTTGTTTCTCCTACTATAAACGGAGTTCTCTCGTGACACGCGTCTAAATACCTATATTGATCAATCACACGATACATAGATTCCCTGTAATATTCATATGTAGCATCCATATCAGCCTCACCCTGATGCCAACATATGACATCTACCGACTTTTTGCGAATCTTACTTAATGCCGACTCTATCCTGTGTTTATGAACAAGAAATATGTCACCTTGTTGCCCATTCGATCGTAACTGATTAATATCATACGAATGATGGTCTGATTCATACATTGCCCAACGCGCTATCGGCTGACCCCCTATCCCCATGTTTATGATTCCAGGCCTGATTTTCCCACCTGATACATCCACAAGACGCTTCGCAAAATGAAACGCAAAACTCTGACTGTTTTGTTGTCGGTGCCAAAATGAACCAATGCTTTCAGTTCTCATATCAGCTACATCCCAAGTATTCGTCTCTGCGTTAAACCCCATTATACACGAATCTGGCTGATCCTCTATATGAGTCGGATCATAGAATGCGTTAAAACCCTGACTATTACTCTGACCCGTTACGGCTATTATAAAATTCGGTTCATTATGAGGAGCAGATACATCATACGGTATTTCCTTCGATGTCCACGTCTTCGAAACGGCATCCCATATAGGAAAATCACCATCTATAAATCCTCTCATCGGAAGACTCATCCTATCAAACGAAACAGATACCGTAAAAATGCTCATACCCTTTATGTTGTATTCATTCGAATTCGCATGAAATGTCCAATCCGGAAACCCTAGAGGGGCTTGTCCAATCCCAATATCAGAAAAGGGAGACAACAAATTATTGTACGCCCATAATATATTTCTTTTTTCATATTCGGGTATACTCATCTGCATAGCACCGTATGTCCCATGTTGTAATGATAACCCATTTTCAGGAAGATAGTCTTTTGATGTCAGTAAAAGATGTCCAAGATGATGATGTGATACTTGTCCATTGTGACACACATGCACGTTATGTACAAATCCATGATACCCAGGCTCGTTCTGTCTTGGATATACTTGTGTAATATCCTGTGTAAATGTATCAAATTCTGTATATATCCAGTGATTCCCATGTACCGGATGTTGTAATTGAACAAAATACCCTATTCTATGAAAAGCATCTATATATGACAACAACGACGGCGTTACACCAATACCCATAGTGTAATCATATACAAGCGTGTGTCTATTCTGTATATTCATTATATTAAATCGCGATAAAAATTCATTCTTTATTTTACATCATATAGATAATGTCTTTTCAAGGCGGCTATGGTGATCATTTTAATCAACTACAGACTATTTACTACCAAGAACTTGGTAGACCAATCGATCTAGACGGATATATACGATATTCAAAAGCAATATCCACTCGAGAATTGTCACTTTTTACTATCAGAAATATCATACACAATTCAGATGAAGCTACATTATATCATAAAAGGAAAGAAACCCAACTTGCTCTCAAGACACAACATAACGTGAAGATATCTGAATCTATACGCGCCTTACATATCAATAAAATCCCCAATCCAACGTTACCATTACACATTGTCATCACTCGATACAATGAATCGTACAGATGGATAAAATCTCTCTCTAAACTTCAAGATGTATGTAACATCTATGTGTATAACAAAGGTGATGCGATGTCATGGCCCGATAAACCTTGTAATGTTTCCATTATAGATATCCCCAACATTGGCTTTGAAGAATATGGATATGTATTTCACCTCATCCATATGCACCAATATTACAATGAACATAAAACAAAAATTATTTTCCTACAATGCGGATTAGATCATTGCCCGCATTTCTTGCGTCGATTGCGTCACGTCAATTCATGGTCGTCATATACATCTTTGTACGAAAGCATCGGAATGTCTAACACTTGGTCAGATGAACAAAATACAAACACAAAAGCCCTCATTCCAGTCGAACGAAATATGCTCGATATCGGTGGTGGTAAAGAATATGTTTCGCACTTCTTAAAAGTTCTCGATCTTACAGACGAACAAGGAAAAGATTTGTATGATCATTTCACTTACCTATTCGGTCTCTACAAAATGAAAAACCCCATCTTTAGCCCTTGTGCTGTGTTCTGTGTCACCTACAATGGTCAAATCCCATTACGCACATTACATTCCATTAACAACACCATAGAGGGCGTTTATACAAAAGGAGACTACTTTGTCTCAAAAGTTCTCGCAAGTATTATCGAACGTCTATGGTACACAATTTTTATACAAGATCAACTTAGATGAACGACATATCGGACATTTCCCTCCGTATTCACCGCTTATCACCCATTGCTTCAGACATTCATAATGAAACGTATGTCCGCAAAATGTTTTCATACCAACGCAATGATCTTCGTCCAAAGAATTCTGACATATACTACACGATTCTTTAGTTGAATTATTTGTGTTCATCTCCCATTTATCATCACGATGTATCTTCCACCCCGCCTTTATGTATTCAATTTGTGATGATATGTAGTCCCACGGACTTATGTACGTTTCTGGTAATAACGTCACATTACACTCTGTCATTTGTAATAAAGATAAATTCCTTCTTTTCGTCATCTCTAACGTATCCATAGCCCTTTGACCCAAAACACTTAATACACCAGCCGTCATCACTTCTATACCATCACTGCTTAACACTATCGCGTCTTTCGAGTACATAATTGGTTCTTGTACATTTGAATAATATACATAAATATTTTCTTGTTTCAATTTGAAATATATTTTTTGTACAAACGGTTTCATATCTTTTTGTATTATTTCTACTCCATAGAGCACATCAAGCGTCTTCATAAATTTATCTAGATCCATTGTTAACCCATGTAAACGTATATAATTCATTCGTGGTAAATATTTTGTTGATACGCCTAACACATACAAAGCATAATCCCCTCCAACCTTGAAACCTTGCGCATGAGCCAGCTTCGATATCGTCGAATTTACCTTGTATAGCATTATCAAAAAAAGATAATCTTTTAATGACATAAAAACGTACACCTTGTAAATTGTATACTATGGATCTCCTTATTGCGCGCGCTAATGGTGACATCGACGAATATCGACGTATCCGTAAATTTATGAACTACCACTTCAATGATTCAACACCTAATGGTTATACTGATATCTATGAAATCCTCGACGAATTTAGTGTAGAATCGCGCATATTCGACTTTCCTTGGAAAAAAGCAAAAACCAAAGAACTACGCGCTCAGTTTTTAGACGAATACTCTAGATACTCATCGTACGGCCCCATCGAATGGGACTATTGCGACAATAAAAAACTATGTCCGATTGAGTACGCAGTAGCTTTGTACGAAGATGAAATACAAGATATATATGACATCGCAGCAACCATCATTCAAAAACATACAAGAGGAGTTATTACACGCGCTTCACATGGTGTCCATAATCCACATTGCAAAATAGGACAAGCGTTTCTTCGACGTATGTTTGAATGTACCTAAAGAAGAACTCGTTGTATATAGTATACACATGAATGTCTCTCAATGACGTAAAATCAAAAGCTTTAGAATCCGGAGATAACCTCATTATCTCACAAGAAACACTTTATACTCGTCGGTTCTCTTCTGTAAATTATTCTCATTGGAAAGAATCTAGCAATACAATTCTCGATGATTCTCATTTATACGAAGTCATCGCTCTCAACAATGGCGTATATTTCTATGTTGATATCGATAGTTACGACCACGTTCGTATCGATGATATCATTTCATCCATACGAACCTTATGTCAAAAATACTTTGATATGAACCCCTTATTTCAAATAGCCACCGCTTGTGGAGTCTCTAAACAAAGCTATCATATCGTTTCGAATCTCGCATTTGAATCCATTTCAGATGCCGGCAGCTTCGCTTACGTACTAAACGGTATGCATAAAGAAGTTGATATGAATGTTTACAAACAACATCAAAATTGGAGAATGTTATACCAATCCAAGGCCGGAGACCCAACGAGACCATTCTTACCTTATCGCGAAAGTTCCGCTGATATCAAAGATCACTTGATTGGTATATATTCTTCTCGGGGCAAAAATAGGTTTGCTGGAATAAATCGTCCCGTCATGTCTATTTCTGATTCCAGTATTGATATCATAGAATACCTCGACATGACCATCATCCCACGCTTTGTAGAATATAAAACACATATGTCACCACTTGATTATGTTTTATCTTGTATTCCAAATCACGGGAATGGACAACCTTGGATAGTATGGTTATATGTGGGTTTTGCTCTCCGTAATATTCAAGCCGATGTATCCATTTGGATCAAATGGAGCAATACATGGAATAACGGTGATCAAACAAAACAATGCACCGACATATGGAATCACATGGTACCCCGTAACGACGGATTCAATCTCGGTACCCTCATAAAATGTGCTAATCAATACGCACCCCGTCGCATCAACGAAACACTCAGTATCAACGCACTCGATGACATACACTGTATTCGTCAAAAAGACTGTTTATATACAGAAACATACGTCAGACCGTATGTATTACCAGAAGGTGTCTCATGCTTACTCGAACGGTCCCAAATGGGCACCGGAAAAACATATCAACTCTTCGAGTACATCAAGAAACATACACCCGCTCGTATTATACATATGTCCGCTCGCCAAGATTACACCACCTCTATCCACGGTGATTACATTTCAAAAGGAATTGACATGAAGCACTACATCAAAAATGGAACTTCGGACACTTCACGCATTATTATCCAAATGGAGTCCTTATGGAAATGTAAAGACTCTGCCCCGTACGATCTCGTTGTTTTGGATGAAATTGAGTCATTATTGAAACAATGGTCCAGTAGCCATACAATGAAAGGGAAAGTCGCCACAAACGCTCAGGCATTCGAACACATCCTACAAAACGCATCGGTTGTTCTCGGTATGGACGCCTTTCTCAGTCAAAAAAGTGTCGATTGTTTAAATCAACTCGGTATACCAGTGTACGTACGTTGGAACACCTTTCAACCTCAGTCTCGCGTCGCTATCGATTGTCAATCTAAAGGTGGACTCATCGGTACACTCATCGGGTGTCTCAAAAAAGGCCAAAAATGTGTCATGTTCACCGCTTCCCAACAATTTGGAACTGACGTCTTATCAACTATCAACGATGCTTTCCCTCATATTTCAACAAGATATTATCACTCTTCTGTCGATGACGGTATAAGAGATGAACTCAGTGCCGTTCAATGTGCTTGGAAATCTCTTGACCTTCTCATATATAGTCCATGCATCACAGTTGGTGTCAATTTTGACATACATCATTTTGACACACTCTTTTTGTACGGCTCTTGCATGTCTACAAACATAAGAGATTGTTTCCAAAGCTCTATGAGAGCCAGACACATTCTCACAAATCAATGCTACTACGCGTTACACACTAAATCACCAACCGATGCACCCACGTCCCGCAATGATATCGTCGAACATATAGGTAATTCTGTACCTTTTTACAATTCTACCAACGCTTGCCCCCGTTGGCTTTTGAATGTTCACATTCACAACGTACAAGAAGACAACTTTCATCGTACCAACTACAGAGACACTTGGGATTACTTCCTAAGGACTTGTGGCTACACTATCGTCGACGCCATCGTATCAGATATATACGATATTCACAAAGATTCTCCTGTCGTCTATTCAGATATCCCAGATGTACCTTGTGAAGCAGTCAAAGAAGTTGAACAAACCATCACACATAGAAACGCAACATCTCACGTCAAACGTATGTTTTCAAAATTAGTTTTTGATTCATACACTTGCACAGATGAAAGCGATATCGAAAAATCTCTCATATTTGACCACAAATGGAAAAACAAATGCGCTCGTAAAAAAATGAAGAATACATCTGACGAACTCTTCTCCACACCACAACACATCGCTAAAAAAGAAATGAATAATGCGTCTTTCGTCGAAATCGCCGCCACCCACAGCAGAACAAGCGCATTCGATACACTTAAAAAAATTGTTGACGGGATTGGAATTGATCATTCAACCGATTCATGTTCTTGGTTTACTCTCTCTGATGATAAGGCGCGCAAGAGTCGTTTGATAAATACGTGGTCTGGTGGAACTATTGTGAAAGCGAAAAAAAACTTGTTTCGTATTAAAAAGAATATATAAATTAGCCTAATAATCCATGCACGGGAGACATTGGCGGTACATGCTTCGTGTAGATTTGCGACATCATACCGTTGTTTCGCATGATTCTGTAATGAATATGAGGCTTAAGTGTGCTTCCGTACGGTTTCTTGTATGCACCAGGGTCACGTATACGAATGAGCGCGTTCCCATCACTGTCACTGTGTGTCACCCCTGCATTCTGATACGTCTTGTACGCCTCCCACGGATTCTTTTTGACGCGGTTACTCGGTTCTGCACCCCAATAGATGACGCGCATGTTCGGAGCAACCTTTAAGCGCACTATGCGATTCGCACCGGCTGGAATACGATCATTCACAATGAGCGACTGGGGCATCACCGCATCACCAAGGAACGGAAGGTAGAAATTACGTTCCATCAACATCATCAAAGCAGCGATCGCACAGGGTATAAAGATCAACTTATCTATTGGCTTTTCAGACCATAACGACTTAGCACCCCCGTACAAGTTCCCAAATAGTATTAAATACATCAATCCCACATACATTTGTTTCTCTTTGTACAACTTATTCATTATTATCCGCTATATTTTTTTATACGGTATAATAATGGCATCTAAAGAAGATAAAAACGCGGCATTGTACGCCCTCATCGGCTATATTATTTACTTTCTCGTCATCGTATTCGCTATGTATCTCGTGTATGTTCGTAATAAACATTCAGGGGTACGTGAAATCATCGCCGGTATTCTTTCCGCACTCTGTTGTACACCATGTTACATCGGATATGCGTTCGCCACGCCGGTGAAATACGCAAAATATGTTAAGATAAACAACATTAAATAAACATGTTCACCGCCACTCGGGGGTTCCCACACTTCGTTTCTTCGAATGTCATGAACCTCAAAAATCCCAGGCTTTTCTTGAAAGGGTTGATCATTTTGCTGAATTGTAAACATGGGAGGTACAGTCGATGTTAATTTAAGCAAAATTGAATATCGGAGGTCGCCCCTTTGCCCATACTGCCCACTTATTCTCACACTTCGTCTTGTAATATTTCTTATACATGTGCACTGCCACATGGGGTGTGGCTCTGGTCGCATCCTTTCGGATGTCCTGTGGCATCGCGAGTGGAAAGTTCTTAATCGGCGCAAACGAATTGTCAATCGTAAATTGCAGTTCATTTTCGTTCATTGTCACTATCTTACGCAACATCGGGCGAATATATTGCTCACTCTTGTGTACCTTCTTGTATCTGTACGTGTATTCTTTGGAAATGGCCAGGGCTAAGAGACCGAGCCACATGAAGTTCATGCGTCGCTCACGGGCCCATACGGCACACGGATGATTCATGTGCGCTTTTTTGTAATGTGGGATGTTTTCTCGCTCGTGTTCGGGTACAACAAATATGAATGCCGTCGAAAGTAATTGGACTGATTCCAGAATCATTTTAACGACATGTTTATCCACGAGGGCGATGGCGGCCCTGTGGGGACACTTTGATAATACAAAAATATTCATTTATATACTATCCAATCAAAAGATGTATCAACAGGAGTTCCAATTTCTTGGCACTTCACTTTTAACGTTTTACCGTCTTTTAGAGTGGCCTCCAACGTATCAGGGGAATCTTGCACAATCTTCGAAATGTTCGGATTGTTCATTTGCTTATACATTGATTGTTGTGGGTCTTTAGGTGACTTTCCGTACAATATATTGTTCTTTTCTATGTCCAATCTCGCTGGTTTCATGTGCTTCGTTATTCTTTCTATGCGTTCGTTCATTTTTATTTCTTGTTCATGTTTTATTTCTTGATGCTTCATGGGATACTTTTTATTTTTTCTTCATCTCCCCCTATTTTT
>CERI01087400.1_pt1 | contig 17747 bp, 17 predicted proteins | sample 350261 | NCBI WGS metagenome assembly CERI01 (sample SAMEA2620979, study PRJEB7988) | marine metagenome | isolation source: saline water (ENVO:00002010), including
TGTCCCAGTCCCTGTTCCAGTACCTGTTCCAGTCCCAGTCCCAGTCCCAGTATCTGTCCCAGTATCTGTCCCAGTATCAGTATCGGTATCAGTATCAATATCAGTATCAGTATAAGTATTTGTATCTACTTCTTTTTCTTCACAAATATTATCATCATTTAATTCATAATCATCATCACAATTTGTACATTTATCTATCATATTTTGCATTGTACAATCTTCAGATGGTTCACCATTTTCACATTTACATTTAATTTTTCTAAATCCATAAAACCAACCACCTCCTAATAAAATAATACAGCAACAGCCTAAAAGACATATATATATAATCAAAACAGATGAATTATCATTTTCTGGAACAGTCATTATAAGTGAGAAAATATATTATTATTTTTTTTAATCTAAATTTAATATTAGTTAAATAAAAATAGCAATGGAACTTCTAAAACAAGATTTACAAAAGTTTGATAATATTCATACGAATGCTGTTTTCAAACAGTTAGAAATTGAAGCGCCGAAATATATTAAAGATCAAGATTTATACAATTTGGCTATTGAAATAAGTGCGGGATGGATTAATAAAGATCAAATATATAATAAGATAGCGTCAACTTTACTTTTGAAAGATTTACATAGAAAAACAACTGATTCTTTTTCTAGTAAGACTGTAATTTTTGACCCAATGTTAAACAGAGAATATGCTGCATTTTGTGCGGAACATAAAGAAAGAATTGATGCTGAAATTAATTATGAAAATGATAATCTGATTGATTATTTTGGATTAACTACATTAAAGAAAGGATATTTAGTAATGCTTGATGGTGATATTAATACTCAGGAACGACCACAAGATATGTGGATGAGGGTGAGTCTTTATTTGAATATTGGAGATATTGAAAGTGCGATGAAAAGTTATCATATGATGTCTAATAAACGATTTACACATGCAACTCCTACATTATTTTATGCAGGTTTAATTCGATCTCAAATGCTGAGTTGTTTTCTAATTGGAATGGATGATTCTATTGAAGGTATTTTTGATACGATTAAGGATTGTGCTTTAATTTCTAAATATGCTGGTGGTATTGGACTACATTTATCTAATATTCGTGGTAGTGGTGCGTGGGTCAAAGGAACGCAAATGGAATCACCTGGAATTGTAGCTATGTTGCAGGTAGTGAATGAAACAGTTAAGTATTTAAATCGTAATAATAAAAGACACAGTTCAATTGCAGCTTATTTAGAGCCATGGCATACTGATGTCGAGTCATTTTTAGAAATTAGAAGTAATACTGGAAATCAAGAAGAGAAATGCCGTGATATTTTTACAGCGCTATGGGTTCCTGATATTTTTATGGAACATGTCGAAAATGATTTAGATTGGTATTTATTTTCACCAGATGTGTCTCCTCGGTTGTATGATACATGGGGAGATGAATTTAGAACTGTATATTTTGAGGAAATTGTAGCTGGAAATTATACTCAAAGAATAAAAGCTAGAGATTTGTGGGCTAAGATTGTAACAAGTCAAATTGAAACTGGTACACCATATTTAGTATATAAAGATTCCTGTAATTCTAAAAGTAATCAGCAAAATTTAGGTACAATTAGATCATCTAATTTATGTGCTGAAATTGTGCAGTATTCTGATTCCAAGGAATTCAGTTGTTGTACATTAGCATCAATTGGGCTACCGGCATTTGTAGATGCTGAAACAAAAACTTATGATTATGAAAAATTACGTGAAACTGTAGAACAAGTTGTTAGTAATTTAGATTCTGTGATAGATAGAAATTTTTATCCAGTTGAACGTTCAAGTGCGAGTAACTATAATCATCGACCTTTGGGTATTGGTGTTCAAGGTTTGATGGATGTATTTCAAATACTAGATTTGCCGATTGAAAGTGATGAAGCAGCTGAATTGAATAGACGTATTTTTGAAAATATATATTATGCGGCGGCAACTCGTTCTTGTCAACTAGCGGAAAAATTAGGTACATATAAGAGTTATGAAGGAAGTCCTGCTTCGAAGGGACAATTAAGTTATGATTTATGGGGAGAAATACCTCGTGATAATACAATTAATTGGAAACTTTTGAAGGAAAATATTAAAAAGCATGGTTTACGTCATAGTCTTCTGGTGGCATGTATGCCGACAGCAAGTACAAGTCAAATTCTTGGAAATACTGAATGTTTTGAACCATTAAGTAGTAATGTATTTAGTCGTCGAACATTAATGGGAGAATTTATTGTTAGTAATAAAATCCTGGTCAGTAAAATGCAAAAATTGGGATTATGGACAGAAGAAGTTCAACAACAATTGATGGCAGATAGAGGAAGTATTCAAAAGATCAAATGTATTCCAGATAATATTAAAAAGGTATTCAAAACAGTTTGGGAAATATCACAGAAAGTATTGATTGATATGGCTGCTGATCGTGGACCATTTGTTGATCAATCTCAAAGTTTAAATTTGTTTTTGAAATCACCAGAATTTAATCAAGTTAGTAGTATGCATTTTTATGCTTGGAAAAAGGGATTAAAAACGGGCATTTACTATTTACGATCACAAGGAGCTGCACATGCAGAAATGTTTAGTGTTGGATCTCAATTTGCAACACAAGAACAAGAATGTGAAATGTGTTCAGCTTAAGTTTGAAAAATAAAATAAAATTAAATTACTTTATTAAGAAATATATTATTTTTTAATGGAATTAACAAAGAAATTAAGAAGTGTTTCAGAAGATCTGGATGATCTTTGGCCGAAACTACATCAAGCAAATTCTGGCGATTCAACTAAAAACATATTACATGCAATAAAAAAAATAAATACATTAGTTGAAGATATAAGTTTAGAATTACTTGAAATAGAAAGTTCTCTCCAAGGACATGAAATGTCTAAAGAAAGAAAAGAAGAATTAGAAAATTGTCGAGCAGCAGAAAAGTTATATCGTTCATTAATACCACTCGCATTACATCAACACGTATCTGGTTTTTGACATGGTAAATTTTTCATAGAACTAATTTTAAATTTACGACCATGATAAGTTGGTCTGACAGCAGAACATGAGCTATGAGGTCTTAATGATGTAGTTATCATTTCTGTATTATTAGGGCTAGATGGTCTTTTATACGTATATGAATTCGATTTTATACGTGATTTCCAATCGGTTAATACTATATTATTATTTTTATTAAGTTCAATTAACATTTCTTTTGCAGTCATTCTATTTAAAGATTTATTATTTAATAAATTTTTAGTTACTTTAGCAATACTCATTTTTTTAAATAAAGAAAATACAATATTTTCTGAATTAACAGCAGAACAAAAATCAGTAGTTATTTGATCAACGTATTCATTTAAATTTGCATATTGAGCAAAATGTTTATTAGAGACACAAGATGATAAGATTAAATTAGACATTAATTCTAAACTAATAATTCCAACTGCCCAATTGTCATCAGCTCTACCATATTTTTCTCCACTAATTGATTCAGGTGAACGATAAAACATATGTCCAGCTCCATTTTCTTTTTTAGTTTGTTGATAATATTGATTTTCAGTTAATAAATAACTCATACCAAAATCACCTAATTTAACAATTGGTTTTTTATCATTTGATAATAAAATATTATTAGCTTTAATATCACGATGAAGTAAATTATTATCATGAAGATATGATACACCACTAGCTATTTGAGCTAATACAATAGCCATTTGAATAGGATTATTATAAAATCTTTTTGAAATAATAGCATCTTCTAAAGTACCGCCTTTCATTAATTCTAAAGAAATAAATACTTTTTTTTCAAAATGTGTCGTACTATAATATCTTACAATGTTAACATGATTTAATTTAGCTAAATTTATGGATTCATTTAAAATAAAATCTAATGTTTGTTGTTTTGATGTAGGTCGACCTTTAATTAAAGTTAGTGTTATTTGAACTTCTTTTATATCTATTTGTTTGACAGCATATTCTTGTTTATCATTTTTGCATGTCATGCGATATAGTTTACCAAACACACCCCCACCTAGATACGTTTCTGGTTTTGGTTTTTCATAAATTAATGGAAAAGTGATTTTTCTTTCTTTTCGTGAATAGTTCGTATTTATATTTTTTAATTTCAAAGAACTATCCATTATATTTATAATAGATAAAAGTCAAAAAAATTAGTCTAATGACAGTTAATTAAAATCGCTTTCTATTTCACTATTATCATCACAAGAAGATAGAACTAAATTACTGTTCTCATCTAATTCATTTAAATAAAATTGTTTGTTTTTATATTTTTCATCAGGTATAGGTTTTAATGTAGAAATTTTATTATTTGTTTTATTTGAAACTATATTATCTATATTTTTCCAAAAATCATCGTCATTATTTTCAATTTCTTTATTATTATCATAATCTCCTAGAAGAGTATAACCTAATATTTGATCAGCAATACTGATAAATAATACAAAAAAGAATCTAAGAATCCAAAACCAACAAAAGAAAAAATCAAACGCAAAAACACAAATATTTAAATATTCTATATTTGTTCCTCGTAAACTTAACATTTAAATAATATATGGAATAAATATATATTGTTTGAACGAAAAAATTCCTATACTATATTAAGAGTTACTCAAACTTTATGTCTTTTAATGAATTCATGAGCATTTTTGCAAATAATGATATAGATCAAACAAAAGCAGCAAGTGCTTATATTAAACATCTATTAAAAGACATTAAAACTAGAGAATTAGAAGACGATTTTTTTATTTATGATAATAGTTATCGTAAATTACTTTGGGAAGTTGGTGAATACATTTTAGATTTACGATATTTTAGTTGGTTAATAAAAACAAAAATAGAAGATGAAGTACTGTCTATTAATTTAATTATTAGTCAAAATAATATACCATTAACACAAAAATTAATACGTGCATTACCGGTAGATAAACATATAAATGTTGTTAATGAAACATTACAATTAAATAAAATAAATCCTAAAATATGGCAAACAATATGGGAAGAAGTTAAACTAAAAAAAACATCATTATGGTATGCTGTAGCTGATGCAACATTAATATCTATAAGTACGCAAAAAGATATAATCCGTGTATTTGAGTTATTACAAAAACGGTTAGGTAGAAATTATATTAAAACATTTTTGAATGAATCAATTATTTTACATAATATTGCTCAATATTCTGATATAAATGCTTTTGAATGGATATGGAAAAGAACATTAAGAAAACCATTTTTTGTTAAACAATTTAATTCAAAAACAGATTTATCTATTTTAGGATATGCTTTAATCAATGAAAGTGAATCAGATATTTTAGAATTTTTATTAAATGAAACATATCACCCTAGTAAAGAGTTATTCGCTAACAATTGGTATCATCCAAATGCATTGAAAATAGCTTATGAAAATATGTTTGCTAATGAAAAATTATCTTTTCAAGATAAATTCCTTAGATTTAGAGCATTATATCAATATCTAGAAGGAAGTAAAAATCCATGTTTCAAATTATGTAATGAAAACCATATTATTTTAGATAAAATGGCAAAATATAGACATTTATTACCAGATAGAATTTTATTATGTCCAATGGAAACAACAGAACAATTAGAACAATGTTTAGGTTGGTTAAAATCAATCAATGCAATAATATATTTTGATACAGCACATAATATAAGAACAATGTTATCTCATATGCCTCGTCTTTTATCTCAAGCAATAGATTTAGTAGATAAAAGAATTCGTCCTAAATTTATAACATGGGCTCTTGTATATCCATTTTTAGGTTGTACTCAACATCCTCAATTTCAAGAATTAAGCAGTATATATCAACCAACACGTAGTTGGTGGAAAGGTATTATCCGTCCATTAAAATCATGTTCGCATTGTGCTATATGTCGACAAACTGTCGAATCATGTTTTGACCATCGCATGTCATGGTGGATGGGAGCTGGATTTAATATAGATGGTATAACATTAGAGACAAATCCATTAGCAATGACGATTATATTAAAAATGCCAAAAAATATACAAAATAGATTTGTTCTTATGGGTGTAAATATTGCATTAGCGCATCAATTAGCTGATGTAAATCAATATATTAAAGAATACAAAGAACCAATTCCAAGATCATTAGTTATGAGACGAAATGATTTACCAAATGATTCACCAATTAAACTGTTACCTAAATCGATGCAACATTCTGCAATAAAATTTCAAGATGTATTTAGTGAATTATTTCAATATGTTGAACAAAAGTTAGCATAATTTAGTTATTTTACCAGAACCACATACTTTTCCTTCTCTAAATACAAAAACATCACCAACACAAATATAGCATGGTCTATGTGAGAATCGTAAGTGTAGAAGAGCGTGATCTCCAGCACGTAATACTTCAACATTTCCTGTACTTAAAACTTGAGCTGTTTGCATAATATTACCCATATTTAGAACAGGTTCATACCCTTCTCTAATAGTAATACAGCTACCATAAATAATACTGACATCAGCATAAAATTCATATATTTTTTTTGGTGTTTCAGTAATAGGTATAGCAACCATACCTTTAATAATTTTATCTCGAGGAACATTTCTTATAGCAAAACAAGCCCATTGTCCATGTGATGCTTCTGATGCAGGTATTCTTTTGATATGAATACTACGTATTGATGATTCATAATATTTTCCAGTTGAATCAGGACCAATTTGGATTTTATCATTAACTTTAGCAGTTCCGCTATGAATAAAACCACAAACTACAACACCAACACTTGTGACTAAAAATGATTCTTTGATAGAAAAGTGTAAAGGTGCATTTTTATCTGCTGTAACATTTTGAGGCATTGATATATTTGTTCTTTTAGGTAAAAGATTTATAAATGCTTTAAGTCGATCAATATTACGACCAGTAACATTAGATATACGTAAAATTGGAACAATAATATCATCTTTGAGTTTATTTGCTAATTCTAACATGATAGTATCTTTTTGAATAAAATAAGGAACTTTAGTTACACCTAATTTTTTGAGTGTTTTTCTAATTTGAGTTTTTGTATTACGAACAAGTTGTTTGGTTTGTTCTTCTTCCGGTGTATCAACTTTTGTTACAATAATCATAAAAGGTATACGAAAACATAAACATAGACCAATATGTTCAATAGTTAAATTAGTTACTCCTCTGTGTATACATATTATAATTAAAGCATAATCTGCTTCTGAAGAACTAAATCCAGCAATTGTAGTTCTTAAATATTTTTGATGTCCTGCCATATCAAAAAATGTAGCGATTTTAGAACTTCTTTTAACAACATCGATTGGTTGTAGTTTTCTTGATGGAATTAAATCATTTAAGCATTCGCCTTTATTATTAAAACCAACATAATTACCATATGAGACGGAACTAGTTCTTCCTGTTATAATCTCATGTGGATGTTGAGCTACACTAGATCTAGCTAAACCTCTCCCGTCATCATTTATACCTCTGGTTAAAACACCAATTAAAGTTGATTTACCACTATCTACATTTCCAGCAACTAATATAGATATTTCAATCCAAAGAGCTTTAGTCGCATCTTCTCTAATTAAAAAATAAGCAAATATATTACCATCTGATGTATTTATACGATCTATTTCTGTTATAGTAAATTTATTATTAGCAATGAGATGTAAATTGGCAATCGATTCTTCCATATCTTTGGGAGATATACCACATTGAGTCCCATTATCTAAGACACCTAATCTATAAATTGCTTCACCGGACCCTTCATATATTCTATAATGCATTTGAGTACGTAATTCTTCAATGCGTTCCGAACTCAAATTTAAAAGTTGTTTTTTATATTCTGTATTTCCCCGATACATTTCTGGGGGAAGTTTAGTATTTTCCATTTAAATATAACACATAAAAAGTTTTAATATGGAATTTTAATTATCTAAAATTTTGGTACTATATAATTGTATTAAATTTAATAAACGACCCTTAGATGATTCTTTTGTATTAGTATTTGGTAGATTCTTTTTCTTTAGTAAAGAAAATATACATTTAAAAATGTCTCTATTATCTGAAATATATGTAGAAGGATATTCACCACATTTTTCTAAGAATTCTAATACATAATGCAGTAATAGTACATTGACTTTCTTTATTTCTGATAAATATAACATAATGTTAGAAATATAATTAACAGCCCCGTTTTCTAAAATCCATTTATGATTTTTTTCAATACTTATTAAATGACTTAAAATTTCACAAACTAAAGAATTTATACTATCATAATTTGTTGATAAGTCATTTGAAAAAGATAATAAAGTAGTCCAAACCGATAAATTTATACGTGGATCAACTTCTCTTAAGTAACAAGCAGTAGCTAAAAGATGAAGACCTATTTGTACTGTATCTTCATTTTCTAAAACAATTTCTAATAGTTGAAATTTATTTTTAATTAAAAGAGGGGTTAATATTATACCGTACATTAAAGATCTTTCTGCAACAATAATCTCATCATTATATACTTTTAAACGTATAACAGCACTGTGAAGTAATGAAATATTATTACATTGTATTTTTTCACAAATGTTTATAATCTGATCTTCATATTTTGAATTATCACTTATAGCAACAATTGTATGTATATCATAATTATCACATATATTTGGTTTAATATCGAGAATATTATTAATAATTTCAAAACCAAATTTTGGTCGTAATAATATATTGTTAATAATAGTTTTAATACCGTTATCAATTGTATTTAGTAAATTTATAAATTTTGCATCTTCAGTTAATATTTGAAACATTTGGAAACACAATATATCCGCTGAATGGCTATGATGAAAATAATTTAATAATTTAACAACCATTTGTTTGGATAAATGTAAATTTTCATAATTCGTTTTCAAACATATAATTGAAAAAAGTGTGAACGCACTTAAAGAAACTTCTTTATTTTCTGACAAAAATGGTGTATAGAGATATTTGTTTATTTTGTAATCAAGTAATAATTTATAGTCTTTGATTTTTGAAAATTCTAACCAAATATTACAAATCAAGAATTGTACTATTGGTTCTGATGTTAAACTTATTAAATAGCTTAACATATCCAAAATAAGTGCATCTTGAAATATTTTATTTTGAAAATTTGTTTCTGAAAAATTATGAAGAATAATTTTTATGGTAATAAAACTGCTAAAATCGTCTGTAAAAATAAGTAAACGTTGTCTTATAAAATTAGTTATATTATCACATAAAGATGGTCTAAAATATATGCATAAAGCAATTAAATTATTATCTAATTTATTGGGCGAATTTTTATATTTATTTATAAAGTCGATATTGATAAGATTAGCATATTTTTTAAAAAGCATTAATGAATGTTGTATTGCACTTTTAGTATTATTATCATTGTCCATTGACATCAAAATATTTGCAGATCTTTCTAGATGCTTACCAAAAACATTAATTTGATATTTATCGTCACAGTTATTTTCTGTTTCAAAAGTATCGTATAAATAAGTTTTAGAAACAGCCATTAATAATAGAATGGAAAAAATTAATAAAATTAATAAAATTCATATAACAAATAATTAAGAGAAGTATAGTAGCATGGCTCAATTTTCAACACAAACAGTTTCAGCGGCTTTAGAGACATTAATTTTAGAATATAGTGCTGAATCTTTATTTACAACTTCTGATATTAAATGCTGTTTAAAATATAATAATAATTTATTATCTATTTTTGATGGCAAATCTAATGCTAAAAGAAGTAGTCCAACACGTCCTACATTTTATACAGATTCACATAAACCAATAAGAGCAGGAGGTGTTTTATTTATTAATCCACAAAAAGGATGGTTAATGCAAAAACACCGAGAGAAAAAAGGCAAAGGAAAATATATATATGCTGATTTTGGAGGAAAAACAGAATATTGTGATAATTCTATTCAAGATTGTATTTCTAGAGAAACATTAGAGGAATCTAATGAACATATTGATAATATAAATTGGGAAAAAGCGGAATATTATTATAATGATACTTCAAAATACCTTTTAAGCGTTATACACGTACCAACTTCGTTTGTACCAGATCCAACTGTTATGGGTGACGTAGAAACATTTACTTCTATTCAGAGAACAGTACAGTGGATAAATCCGGAAAATATAACTAATAAAGACATTCATATTCGTATTCGTTGGTATTTAAATAAAAAACAGAGAAAAGGGAAAAAAACAAGTATGTGAGAATATTAAATTGATGGGTTAATATAAATTAATTCATCAACTATTTAATTAATTATTTATTTAATTTATTTGAAAGCGGCAAGTTGGAGTGCTGCGGCACCTCCAAGTACCTGTGCAACGACGTAGTATGCGGTTTCCATTTGGGACATATCTCCCTTGAGCATCATCATAACACTGACTGCGGGGTTGAAGTGGCCACCTGAAACATCTCCCATAAGGAAGATAGCGGCTAAGAGACCAGTTGCAATTGCCCATGGCTGAAGAACGCCGGTGCTAGAGCTTTTGGCAATGACAGTAAGGAAGACAAGAGTGCCAACGAATTCTGCAATGTATTTCTGCATAGTGTATGAAATAGAGTAAAGAAAAAAAAGATAAGGAATTAAGATTAAAATGAGAAATATATTTATTAATTAAATATGGAAAAAACTAGTAGAGAAATTCTTCCTGGAGAAGTTAACCCTGTAGATTATAATATAATATTAAATTTAAATATGACTAAATTTACATTTAGTGGATCTCAAACAGTTATAATATCTATTACGAGTCCAATAAATAAGATTCAAATACATACTAGAGATTTACAGATACAAAATTGTATCTGCAATGATCAACAGGCATTAATTCAATATGGAGAACCTATAACAACATTTATATTTGATGAACAATTGCCAGTAGGGATTTATGAATTAAAAATGAGTTTTACAGGAATAATAAATGATCAAATGGCTGGTTTATATCGAAGTAAATATACAAGTCAAATTACTGGAGAAGATACATATATGGCATCTACACAATTCGAAGCTTTAGATGCTAGAAGATGTTTTCCGTGTTGGGATGAACCAAATAGGAAAGCAACATTTACGTTAACTTTAGAAATTGATAACAAATTAGAAGCTTTGAGTAATATGCCCGTAAAAGAGTCAAAATTAATAGAAAATAATATGAAGCGTATATCTTTTGAAAAGACACCTAAAATGAGTACATATTTATTAGCATTATCAGTAGGAAAATTAGAATATTTAGAAACAAAAACAAAGAATAATGTAAAAATTAGAGTATATACAGTACCTGGTCGCAAGAAAAACGGAAAGTTTGCGCTAGATACTGGAAAACGTTGCTTAGAATTATTTGATGAGTTTTTTGGTATACCATATCCATTACCAAAATTAGATATGATTGCTATTCCAGAATTTGCGGCAGGGGCGATGGAAAATTGGGGATTAGTAACTTATCGAGAAACAGCGTTGCTTCTAGATAAAAATACAGCTTCGCCACAGCAGCGACAACGTGTAGCTATAGTTGTAGCTCATGAATTAGCTCATCAATGGTTTGGAAATTTAGTAACAATGGATTGGTGGAATGATTTATGGTTAAATGAGGGTTTTGCATCATGGATGGAAAATTATATAATTGACATTCTATTCCCAGAATGGGGTATATGGGAACAATTTATTGTATCTGCTCAAGGTAGGGCGTTACAATTAGATTCATTGGAGTCATCCCATCCAATACAAGTACCAATTCAAAAAGCTGAAGAAGTAGAGGAAGTTTTTGATGCTATATCATATAGTAAGGGTGCATCTGTTATCCGTATGATCTATAAAGTCCTTGGTAAAGATGCTTTTCAAAAAGGATTACAAAATTATATGCAAACTCATAAATATAAAAATACGATTACAAATGATTTATGGAATGCATGGGAAGAAAGTTCAAAAAAACCAATAGATAAAATAATGGAATCGTGGACAAAAACAACTGGTTATCCTGTAGTTTCCGTAAATTCTATGGATAAAAACGGGGATAATATTAAATTTGGTTTAACTCAGGAAAGGTTTATGGGTGATGGTAGTCAAGATTTAGATAATATTTGGATTATACCAATAGTTTATGGAGAAGAAGTACGATTCATGACTCAAAGGTCTCAGGAAATTATCTTTGAATATAATGAATCAACAAAATTAAATACAGACCAGTATGTGCCGATCCGTGTTCATTATATTGCTAAAAATTCTCAACCATATTTGAATACATTAAGTGTAGAAGATAGGATTGGTATTTTATCAGATTCAACAGCTTTATGTAAAGCTGGAAGGATGTCTTATTTAGAATTTTTGAATATATTAAGTAAATATATAGGAGAAGATAATGGTGCTGTGTGGATGGAATTAAATAGTACTATAAATGAATTTCGTTCATTATTAATTGACTTACCTGAATATTACAAATCATTTCAAGAGATAGCAACAAATATAGTCGATAAAGGATTACAAACAATAGGGTGGAATGCTAAGTTTAATGAAAGTCATTTAAGTGAAACGATGCGTGGTTTAGTTATTGGTTTAGGAGTACATTTTGGAGATTATTCAGAGAATGCTTTGAAGATTTTTAAAAGTAATAATATTCCAAACGTATATCGTACATCTGTATATAAAATGGCTTTAAAATCGACTGAATATGAATTGACATATAAAAAATTACGTCAAATGTTTATAGAAGAAATCAATAATGCTAAACAAATTGAAATTTTAACTGCTATTGGATATGTTAAATCATCTAAATTAAAACAGGACGTTTTAGAATGGGCCATTTCAGGTGATATACGATTACAAGATTTCTTTTACCCTATAGGAAGTGTTGCGAGATCGAGTAAAATTGGTCAGGTAATTGCATGGGAATTTTTCGTAGAAAATTTTGATCGTATTCACAAAATGTTAGAAGCTGCGTCTCCATCGTTGATGGGTACATTAGTTACATATTGTTGTGGAGGGTTTAATACTTTTGAAAAGGCTAATATGGCAGAACAGTTTTTCAATGAAAAGAGGAGTAAGTTGAAGAAGTCTTGGATGAAAGTAGAACAAAATTTGGAGACTATTCGTACAAATGCAAAATTTCTGGAATTATTAGAGGTAAGTGATTTAGTCAATAAAATGCAAATTGAAAATAATAATTTAGAAAAATATGAAGGAAGATCAATATCAAATATAGATAATCAAGCCATTGTTATGAGTGCTCCAGGTAATTATGAATTTGGCCCAGGTTCTATATTTGTTATGGTGGCTACATTTGGGTTATTAATCAAAGGTATATTCGGTATTTAAAATTCTATAAATAACACATAAGGATATATTTATATAAAAAAATATATTATTATAATAATGAATGATATAATTAGGTATGAAACACTGCCTTACATGAAAATGAGAGATATTATTTATTATACAAGAAAAAGTCAACAATGGAATACGTGTCCAGTGTTATGGGAGCATTTGTATAAAAGAATGACAACAAAGAGCAAAAAGAAGAAACGGATCATTTCATATAAGAAATATGTGTTAGATCATTTTCATGAGAGATGCAATGGATGTGAAAAATTTCCAACATATGAAACAGAAACATGTTTTTTATGTTTATCTTGTATGGAAAAAAGTAGTTGTATGGTAGATACAGGAACTGCAGTATGTAAATGGGGGGTCAAGTTGAATCAATTGGATAAATTGTGTCCAATTCATGTTTATTATAGTGAAAATTCAGACATAAAATGGAAAGATTTATATTTAGCTAAGGAGTTAATTCAATTTATATCTGTTTAATTTTGGTTGTAAATATGAACCACAATCAGAGCAATGTAACTTCGTTCTCTTAAAGCAGTATATATCTTGTAAACAGCAATTTTTATTTGAACATGACAAAACCCACGGATAATCTTCTATGTATAAAGGGAAATTAGTAGTAACATTTCCATTCCCTCCCATATCTGTAAATGTTTTTAACCATAATGGTCCATGTGCTTCTTTTTCTTGATCAATTAAAATATGAGCGATTTCATGAAGTAAAACATTATATAATTCAAATAAATTACTATTTTTGATAAAGTATTGACTAATAAATAAAGTCTTTATATCGTAATCGACAGCCCCAGCATAACCAATAACTTTATTAAAGTTTATTTTATAATTTTTAATTTCATAATACCAAAAATAATATAAAATTAAAAAATATGTAAGTTGTTTTTTAAACCAATATAACATTTTTATAAGTTCTAGATTTTATTTTATATTTTCAAGCTAAAGCTTTTCACATAAATTCGTCGTATTCATCTTCATCTCCAGCATTATTACTCCATTTTTCTTGAATATCTTCTTCGTATAAATCTCCCATATCATCACCTGCGTGATCTGCTGCTAAATCATTGTAATTTTTTTCATTAGTCATTTTAATATTACCTTTTTGTTTTTTCTTAGCTTTTTGTGCTTGATCTTTCTTAATTGCTGAAATTTTTAATGGAGCTAATGTTTTATCTATATCTTTTAAATCTGTAACAGATAATTTAGGTGCTAATCCTTTGATTAAAGATTTAATTAAAGTAACAGCAATACCAGGATTTTTTAATTTTTGATATCGTTTAATCAATTCTTTAGCTATATTTTCATTATCTTCTTTTTTATTCATAGAAAATTTAAATAAACAACTCATATCTTGTTTTGTGTCTAGTTTAGTATCTAGCTTAGTATTTTGTTTTTTGGATTTATTTTTAACTGGAATTTGTTTGTCTTCCTCGTCTGAAAATGTGTCATCTTTATTATCAAACGAGGGGGCATTCCAATCATCATCGTCCCAACTCATTGTAAATATAAATACTACACTAAGTATTAAATAAGGAAAATTTATAAATTATGTCAAATAGAGGTAAATGTATTTTTTCAAATTGCAATTGTAATTGTTATTTGAAAAAGACAAGTTGTAAATTAAATTTATGTACATTATGTTATCATGCAGATGTATGGCATGAAATAAAAGAAAATCAATTTGTATCTTCACGACCTCGATGTCGAAAACCTGTTTATGTTCATGAAAGTATTAGATTTTGTCTATCAGTCGATGATTTACCAGCTTAGACACTATTATGGATATAGACTTGGTGAAATGTACCTTCATGATGGTAAAAACCAGCCTCGTGTAATTTTTTGGTAACAAAATCATAATCACAAGTTTCTTCTTGGTCTTTTTCGAAAATGACTTTTTTAATATGTTTTAAAGCATGTGGATAATCTTTTAAAAATGGTTCTAAACAACCTTCACAATCAGCGAAAAGAACAGTAAATTTATATTTTTTATTTAAATCATCAAAATCATATGTTTTAACTTTTGTGGCTTTAGTTTGAATTTTTGTTTTATTGTTTTTATCAACTGTAACACTACCCCATTTATTAACATCGTCACTTTCAACAAGCATCATATCTTTATTTTTAGAAACAGCCCCGTCAATAATAACAAAATTAGCTTTATTTTTATTCTTATTTTTTTCAAGTAAAGGAATAAGTGCTCCATTTGGCTCAACACAGACATTAATACTTTTTTTATTTCTACTAGGTATTTTATCGACTAAAATGCAACTTGTACCTATATTACCACCTAATTGTAATACAGAATCATCTTTTGAAACCCATTTATATAATAGAATTTGTTCATCAATTTCATAATCTTTATTTGACATCGTTTTTCCTTTTGTATCTTCTAAATTAAATTGTGGTAATGATTTACGAAATGACAAATTAGATTTAATAGTAATGATTAATAGTTTTCCTTGTTGGAAAACATCGTATTTATTAATACCTTTAATATCTTTGAAAAAATAACCTAAATGAAAAGTAAAAGGAACTAATACAAATATCCATTGACTAATTGCAGTATATTTGTTTACAAAATCTGATATATTTAATCCATTTATTTGGAGTTTATTATTCCATTCAGGAGCAATAAAAGTGACATTTGGATTAGAATTATTTTCTTGATTAAATAATGGTTTGACTGTTTGTTTTAAATGTTTATCTTCAGCAAAAGTTTGAAAACTTAAAGAAGAAGTAGAATTTCCGATATGTGATTGAATGACTTCCATTAATCCACCATAATTGTTTTGTTTGTTTTGTTTATTTTCTTTATTTGCTCCTCCGTTTTGAATAAAATAACCACTGGCAAGAGGTGTTAATAATATAGGTATATTTATCATATTATTAATTAAAAAGAAATAAATATTATGTTTAAAGTTTATTATATTTTTGTTGATTACTTCTGCGTGTTTTCATTTGTTCTTGAGTACACGGCAATATAGAAATGAATAATCGTCTTTTTGTTTGAGGAGGTTCTGAATGAAATGCTCCTTTTTCAGGATCAGCTACAGTAAATAGAGCTCCATGATTTGGTTTAACTTCGATGTAATTATTACCAATTTGTTTTTGAAGTAGTTTTCGATAATCTAAATTATCACCATAATTATTTGATTCATTTCTAGTTCTATTATAGTATTTACGAAATGATTTATTTGCTTTATGAAATAAAGTACCTCTCCCTCTCAAAGCAGTTACAAATTTTTTAGCATGTGTAACTTTTCCAAAATAGTCACCATCTTGATGCCATCTTGGAATATCAAAATGTTTGTTTGGAAAACTAGCTCTGACAAATACCAGAAAAGAATCTTTCTTTGCATGTTTAACAACGGTAAATATCAATTCTTTTACTAATGTAGTTAATTCACCTGATAATTCTTTTGAATTTCCAATGTGATAAAATTGGTCATAAATTGGTTTGAAATCTTTAGAATTTTGAAGGCTACCAAATATTGGGCCAGGAAGACCATTTCTTTGAATAACTAATTTATTAATCAGTTCTTGTTCATGTGTTGTCCAAGATATAGGTAGAATAGCGAAAGATCTTTTATTACTTTTAGCCACATTTAATGATTTAGATAATAAAGGCATGAGTTTCTTGTATATTCTATATATAAAATATACAAGAATTTAAAAACAATTAAATCAATTTTTCAGATTGGACTTCAGTTGTATTCATTACCATTGCAAAAATAATCCATGCAATAAGTGGTGATATCATTAATTTTGATATTTCATTACCTTGGGCAAACGAAGCTAAACTAGATGCAATTGCTAATAAAAGAACCCAGCTAGCTTCTTTTTTAGAATTCATACAATCATAGACAACTAACCATAATCCTAAGAGGATAGATGTTAATCCATAAGTGAACATACATATTTGTTTGTTTGTACATACTTGCATAGAAGTAGACCAAGACAACCCAAGTAAAAGAAACAATATTGGCCAAACTAAACCAAAAACCCAAGATGGTGGTCTAAATTTAATTGTTGAACCTGTATTTGTATCATTGCTACATCTAAGTTGTGTACCATAACCAATTATTGCTGGTAAAAATATCAATAAATAGTTTTGGTTTTGAAAATCCATAATAAAAATAGCATATATTTTTTTTCATGCCTGTAGTGCTTTTATGAGAGTATTGAATTTATTGTTATCTTCTATACTTTTGCTATACGTGATTCGTTTTTCAATGAAATAACGAATTAGATTGGGTAATGTAAATATTATGAATATGATAATGGATATTGTCCAACTATATTTGATTAACATTTCAATCCGTAAAAGTCGACGTTGAATCATATTGTAACATTGTTCCTTATTATGTGAT